>Ga0255769_10000009_pt1 | contig 214173 bp, 207 predicted proteins | sample 041ome_9_FD_179637 | JGI IMG/M metagenome (GOLD analysis project Ga0255769, IMG submission 179637) | Coastal salt marsh microbial communities from the Groves Creek Marsh, Skidaway Island, Georgia - 041413US metaG (version 2) | ecosystem: Environmental > Aquatic > Marine > Intertidal zone >...
GTGGGTCAGTAGCGCGCACGTGTGAAAGGTTTCGGCAGTTATGGCGGTGACGTCACTTGAGAGCCCGGTTACCGCTGTTGGTGTGAGCCGGTTGGCGGTGGTGCCGTCACCGAGTTGCCCGTATCCGTTCCAGCCCCAGCATGTGAGGGCGCCCGTGGCCAGCAGTGCGCACGTGTGAAAACGGCTGGCAGAGATGGCGGTGACGCCACTGTCAAGCCCGGTCACGGCTGTTGGTGTGAGTCGGTTGGCGGTGGTGCCGTCGCCGAGTTGTCCGTATCCGTTGTAACCCCAGCAGTGGACGGCGTCGGTGGCCAGTAGTGCGCACGTGTGATTGTGGCCGGCGGTGATGGCGGTCACGTCACTGTCAAGCCCGGTCACGGCTGTTGGTGTGAGTCGGTTGGCGGTGGTGCCGTCGCCGAGTTGCCCGTCAGTGTTGTCGCCCCAGCATGTGACGGCGCCGGTGGCCAGTAGTGCGCACGTATGTCGGGTGCCGCCGGTTATGGCGGTGACGTCACTGTCAAGCCCGGTCACGGCTATTGGTGTGAGCCGGTTGGCGGTGGTGCCGTCGCCGAGTTGCCCGTATTCGTTCCAGCCCCAGCATGTGACGGCGCCGGTGGCCAGTAGTGCGCACGTGTGCTCGCGACCGCCGGAGATTGCGGTGACGTCACTTGAGAGCCCGATCACCTCTGTTGGTGTGAGCCGGTTGGCGGTGGTGCCGTCGCCGAGTTGGCCGTTTAAGTTCGAACCCCAGCAAATAGCTGCGCCTGTACTCAGCAGTGCGCATGTGTGATTGCGGCCAGTGGTGATGGAAGCCTGCGCCGACAAGTTGTCGCTGCCGACAGCGGTCTCGTTCATATCGGCGACGCGGGGGAAATCACCATCGCTGCAGCCGTAATGCTGGCGAGGACCAGAAGCACGGCACCGACTCCATAAGAAAAGATTCGGCGGGGAAGATCTGGCCTGCTCATATTCGGTCCCATTAACTTCGCTTATGGATGGTTATTCAGCGCCCACTGCGGCGGCCACCGCGGCGATGTGGTCAGGGCCCAACCCGCAGCACCCGCCGATAATTCGAACACCCTGCGAGGCCCACTCGGTTGCATAGCTGCCGAGCATCTCCGGCGCGATCACATCTGTGAAGTTCCAATGTGGCATCTCGAAGAACCCGCTGTCAGGGTAGGCCGCAAGAGGCCCCCCGAACACATCGGCCAGCATGTCTAATGCCGGGCCGGTGATACCCACATCGGTGTGCATGACACCACTGACAGCGATGTCGTCACGATGCTCCTTGACCACCGCGAGGATGTCGGAGAGGGGGCGCTCATCGTTCTGCTCAAATGACAGAACCTGTCCTGAAGGCCCATGGCGGGCACTGATCATGAACCAGAGTTCATCGACATGACCGGAGGCTCCCGCAAGAACTGCGCGTGCTCGTTCAGGGTCATACATCATCTCCAGAATCAGGACATCGACGCCAGCGTCAGCCATCACACCGGCCTGCGATCGTGCTGATGCCTCGAGGGCTCGTAATTGGTCAGCGGTATGACGCACGGTGGTCGCTGTTCCCTGCGTCACCGGCAGCATGTGCGAAATGGATCCAGCAACGATCACGTCGGCCTCACCGAAAAGGTCCCGTGCTCGTTGGGCGGCGACCACCGCTGCACGATTGATCTCATCGGTGAGGTGCAGGTCCGACGAGTGGCCGAGCATCAACGGCGATGCCGCAAATGTGTTCGCGGTGATGATGCGCGCACCGGCATTCAAAAAGTCGAGGTGGATCTCGGTGAGCGTCGCGGCCGATGTGGCGGCCGCCGGGCCGGACCACGCGGCGCCGTCCATCAGCACACCGCGCTTTTCGAGTTCGGTACCGGTGCCGCCATCGAGCACCACGGTTCCTGACCACCCGCGTTCATCGAGACTTAATCCCACTGTCCGCACCGTAGTTCGGTGCTTATCGTCAAACGTGCGTCGTTGGGGGGAGTAATCGTGCGCGCAATCGAGTGCCGACATCTGGCCACTCGGCGGCCGTGATCGAATACCACGCACTGTCACGCTCGGTTCCGTCGCTCGCCCGCATATGGCTGCGGAGAACCCCATCGAGGTGCGCGCCGAGCCGTTCGATTGCACGTCGCGACATTGCATTTCGGGCATCGGTCTTGATGGTGACCCGTCGCACCTGCCACACCTCGAATGCGTGAGCGAGCATCAGGAGTTTTGCTTCGGTATTGATGCCGGTGCGCCGTGCTCTCGCCGTGAGCCATGTGCTGCCAATCTCGATGGCATCTGGATCCGCGTCGGGGCGCTCGTGACGGTCGGGTGTGGCCCAGCGTTCCGCATTCATGAAACGGGTCGAGCCGACAACCGAACCGCCGGAATCGCAGGTGACGAAGGCCAACCCAGCCCCCGCAGCGTGTTCAGCGCAGGCAGCATCGATGTAGCGCTCAACATCATTGGCGTCAGGGGTGGGAACCCATGAATAGCGAAAGGCGCCGCGATTGCCCTCGGCGGCGGCCATGAGCGCGTCGCGGTCATCAGACGCTATTGGGCGCAGTGTGCAGTGCGCGCCATGTAGGGCGACGTGAGGCAACGGTGAGGGCACATCCACACGGTACTTGTGGTGGCACCGCTGACATGTGGGAAGATTTCTCATGCGCCCATTCACGTTGGATCCGTTCACAATCGACCTCCCTGATGACGCCGTGGTGGACCTGCGTGCACGGCTGGCGAATACCCGGTGGCCTGAAGCGGAAACCGTCGAGGACTGGTCACAAGGTGTTCCACTCGCATACCTGCGTGATCTAGCGCAGTACTGGGCAGGTGAGTACGACTGGTCCTCACGACAGGCGCGTCTGAACTCCCACCCACAGTTCATTACCCGAATCGACGATCTCGACATTCACTTCGTGCACGCGCGGTCACCGCAGCCCGATGCGCAACCGCTGCTGCTGACTCACGGGTGGCCCGGATCCTTCGCGGAGTTCATTGACATCATCGGGCCGCTCACCGACCCGGAAGCTCACGGTGGCGATCCTGCTGATGCCTTCCACGTCGTCTGTCCATCTCTTCCCGGGTACGGGTTCAGTGAACGACCATCAACATATGGCACCGGTGTTGAACAGATTGCGCGTCGATGGGCCGTATTGATGGAACGGCTCGGATACGACCGCTGGATCGCCCAAGGTGGCGACTGGGGAGCGGCGGTGACCACCCAGATCGGTCGGGACGCAGCGAACGGTAACGGATGTATCGGCATCCATGTGAATATGCCGATCGCCCCACCGTCAGCCGAGGCGCTGTCCGCCCCTGATGCTGCAGATCAGGCCGCATTTGCAGCGTTTGAGCACTATCAGAAATGGGATTCTGGATACTCGACCCAGCAGCGCACCCGCCCGCAAACCCTTGGCTATGCGCTCACCGATTCGCCCGTTGGTCAACTGGCCTGGATTCTGGAGAAGTTCTGGGCGTGGACCGACTGCGATGGTCATCCAGAGAATGCCATCGATCGTGACCGCATCCTCGACAACGTCATGATCTATTGGCTGACAGCAACGGCGACATCATCTGCTCGTCTGTACTGGGAGAGCTTCGGGTCATTCGGGGCCGGAGACCCGGTCACGGTGCCCACGGGTGTGGCCGCCTTCCCCGCCGAAATCATCAAGGCGCCGCGTCGGTGGTGCGAATCGGCCTACCACATCGTGCACTGGACCGACATGGAATCAGGCGGTCACTTCGCGGCGATGGAACAGCCCGATGCGCTCGTTGGCGACATTCGGGCCTTCGCTCGCCACCTGCGCTGAGCCTGCGCGCCGTCACCCGATGCGTGACACGCCCTCGCCCCAATACCGATCACGCAACAGACGCTTGTACAGCTTTCCGGTGGGTAGGCGGGGCAACTCGGCTTCGTAGTCGATGCTGCGCGGAACCTTCTGCCGGCTGAGGTGCGACCGGCAAAAATCCAGCAGTTCCTCGGTGAGCGCATCGTCGGCTGACACATCCGGCATCGGTTGGATGACGGCCTTGACCTCTTCACCGAGATCTGAATTAGGCACACCGAACACGGCGGCGTCGAACACCTTTGGGTGGGTGATCAACAGGTCTTCAATTTCTTGGGGGTAGATGTTGACCCCACCGGTGATGATCATGAAGGTCTTACGGTCGGTCAGGTACAAGAATCCGTCATCATCGACGTAACCGATGTCGCTCACCGTCGTCATCGCCCCATCGGGTGAGGTTGCCTCTGCGGTGCGCGCGGGATCGTCGAGGTAACTGAACTCCGACCCTGATCCGAACCACAGCGTGCCCGGCGTGCCATTGGGCACCTCGTTCATGTCGTCGTCGAGCACCCGCAGCTCACCGAACACAATCTTTCCAACGGTTCCGCGATGGGCGAGCCATTCATGGGAGTCACAGGCCGCGAACCCAAGGCCCTCAGTCGCGCCGTAATACTCGTGGATGATCGGACCCCACCAGTCGATCATTGCCTCCTTGACCGCAACCGGACACGGAGCTGCTGCGTGTATGGCAATCTCCAAACTCGACAGATCGTGGCGGTTGCGAACCTCGTCGGGCAATTTCAACAACCGCGAGAACATGGTAGGCACCAACTGACTATGGGTCACGCTGTAGCGCTCAATCAGCGCTAGGTACTCCGCGGCATCGAATCGTTCCATGATGACGACGGTCCCGCCCATGCGCAGAGTGAGGTTCACCGCTGCCTGCGGGGCGGAGTGATACAGCGGCGCCGGCGACAGGTACACCATGTGTTCGCGATAACGCCACAGGCCGGAGAGGAAACTGAACATCGGCATCTGCTCGCCCGGTGGCTGGTCGGGTAGCGGCCGCAGAATTCCCTTTGGTCGTCCGGTGGTGCCGGAGGAGTACAGCATCGCCGTACCGAGGCGTTCGTTGTCGAGTGGTGTCGAGCGGGCGGCCGAGACAGTGTCATCGAAATCGATGAAGCGCTCGTCGGTGATGTGGTCAGGTACGCCACCACACACGAGGATGCGGCGGATGTTGTCGAACTCGGCAAGGGCCTCTTCGACAACGGACAGGCGTTCGGTAGAGGTGATCAACACCTCTGATCGCGAGTTGTTCACGATGTACGCCATCTCGCTGGCCGTCAGATACGAGTTGATGCAGGTGTAGTAGAGCCCCGACCGTTCACCTGCGGCACAGGACTCGAGGTATCGGTCATTGTTCTCCATGAAGATGGAGTAGTGGTCGCATCTGGTCAGCCCCTGTGCCCGGAGCACATGCGCTAACCGATTGGCTCGCGCCTCAAAATCTGCATATGTCACCGCCTGCCCTGAACTGGCCATGACAAATGCAGGCCGATCGGGATGTTGCGTTGCGTGGTGTCCGGGATACATGCTCCTCCTCGGGTCGGTGACATGTTGATGCTAGATGACAAGGGCTTACCGATGCCGTGGCGGCGTGGTTGGGTGTAGGTTCCACTCATGGAGATCTCGCTATTCGGATTCGACCAGACCGTTGAGGACTTCGAGGCCTCACTGCAGCGCGCCGTCGACGAAGGGTTCGCCACATATTGGACCCCCCAGATCTTCGGCATGGATGCCTTAACCGCAATCGCGGTGGCTGCTCGTGCGGTGCCGGGTATCCGTGTCGGGACATCGGTGATTCCCACCTATCCCCGTCATCCCATGATGCTGGCCCAACAAGCGCTGACCACCCAAGCTGCAACCGATGGGAGGCTGTTGCTCGGTATTGGCTTGTCGCATCAACCGGTGGTGGAAGGCATGTGGGGTATGTCCTTTGATCGACCGGTTGCACACATGCGCGATTACCTCGAGATCCTGACGCCGTTACTGCACAAACGCCGGGTGTCCTATGCGGGAGAGGCGCTGACCGGCCGCGGTGAGATCACGCCGCCGCCAGCAGAGGCGCCCCCGGTTCTGGTGGCCGCACTTGGTCCACAGATGTTGCGCCTCGCAGGTCGAGTGGCAGATGGCACGATCACCTGGATGACGGGCCCGGCCACCATCGCCGAACTCACTGCGCCGACGATCACCGCGGCAGCCCACGAGGCCGGTCGACCATCACCCGCCGTTGTTGTCGGTTTGCCGGTGTGCGTGACCAACGATGTCGACGCGGCACGAGCGCGCGCCGACCGTGATTTCGCTATCTATGGTCAACTACCGTCCTATCGCGCAATGCTCGACCGAGAAGGTGCCGCAACCCCAGCCGATGTGGCGATCATCGGTGATGCCACCGAGGTGGCTGATCGCATCGGTGCCCTCGCTGGATGCGGAGCAACGGTGTTTGCGGCCTCGCTGTTCGGGGATCGAGACGAGCAAGAAGCATCGCGGGAGGTCCTCGTCTCGCTGCAGTCGAACTGATCAGGTGGCGCCGCTCCCCGCACCGCACATCGCCGACGCCGAGTCGTGGGTGCGTGCACACCTCGACGGCCTGCACGCGAACCCCGACGACTGGTCACCAAGTCGACGCTTCAGGGGTGGGCAACACGCCGCCGATACCGCACTGGCTGGATTCGACGGCGTGGGGTATGCAGCACGACGCAATGAGGTTTTACCGCCCTCTGCCCGGGGCGCGTCGGCATTGTCGCCCTACATTCGGCATGGACTGATCTCGTTGTCCACCGCGTGGGCGCACGTCGGGGACGCTCCCCAGCACGATCACGACAAGTTTCGCGACGAACTGCTCTGGCAGGAGTACGCCCGACATCTATATGTGCGGCTGGGAGCACAGATGGCGAGTCCGCTGCGCTTCGCCCCACCAACCGAACGCAGTGTCGACGGATGGTGGGCCCGTCATGACATGGCATGCCTTGACGCGGCACTATCCGAATTGGATGGTGATGGATGGATGCCGAATCAGATGCGGATGTGGCTGGCCTCACACTGGGCGGTGAGAGAAGGGGCGAACTGGGTCGATGGAGAGCGGAGGATGTTCCGCGAACTTCTGGATGGGTCCTGTGCGAATCGCGCTGGTTGGCAATGGACTGTCGGCACGGCAACCGGGCGTCCCTACGGGTTTTCTCGTTCCCAGGTGGAACGTCGCGCACCGGGGCTCTGCGATACCTGTGCGCTGTCAACGACATGCCCCATTGCCGACTGGCCGGACGCCGATGATTCCGTTCCGCTCACGCATCCCGTCGCGCTCCGACGTGGCGATCATCCGCCACTGTCGCGTGACCTATCACCCAACGATGGTTCCAATGCGCCAGCCATGGTGTGGCTGACTGCGGAGTCACTTGGCGATGCGGATCCGGCTCTCGCCGCACACCCCGACCTGCCGGTAATCTTCGTATTCGATGCGCCGCTCCTGCGGGGTCTGCGCTTGCACCCGCGGCGACTGGTCTTCATGGTGGAATGTCTTGCAGACCTCGGGGAGCGTCGGGAGGTTTTTATTGACGTGGGCGATCCGGTTGATGTGTTGCCGGTGGATTCTCTTGCGGTGACCGCCGCACCGGTTCCGGGGTTTGGTGTGCGAGCGGCCGCGGTCCGGCCCGCTGCGACATATGCCTGGCCGTGGCTGGTGCCCCCAACCGATGGGCCGCTCGGGTCGTTCAGTGCGTGGCGTCGTGGTGTGGGGCAGGAGCGTTCTGGTGGGCCGCGTCAGCGATCAACCGGTCGGCGTCGACGACGATGAAGGTGGCGTCGGCCTCCGCGAGAAGAGTCGGTGCGTCGTCATCGGTGTGCAGTGTGCCGACCATCAGCAACTTGCGTCCATCACGCGAGAGCGGCCAGACGCGACACACCAGAGGCTGGTGTAACGGAGTGCCGGCACGGTAGGTCACGGTCAATCGGCCAGTGAAGGCGGTTTCTCCGACCACGCCCAGCACGAAGCCAAAGATGTCGTCGAAGAGAGCGGCCACAACACCGCCATGGGATCTCCCTGGTGCACCTTCGTGCGCCGCGCGCAAAGTGACTCGGGCCTCGATGGTGTCGCCAACGCGCCGCAATTCTGGGTCGAGCCCGAGTGGGGACGCGGCACCTGAGATCGGTCGGTCATCGGCGGTGCATTCGAACGGACCCTCCGGGTAGGCCGCGCGGCGGTGATCGCCGAACGAATGCGGGTCGCGTGAGCGTGGCGTGCCCGTGGCGAGCGTTGCTACAGCGTCGTCGAGGCGTCGACCGATCTCGTCGATGATCTCAACGGGGTGTTCTCGTCCAACGAATGCGTGGGTGAGGTCACGGATACTGCGACCGGTGCGGGTTCTCGCACGCGCCAGCTCGTCGCGGGTGCCGTCGGTGGGTGCTCCGCCAGTCGTCTCGCTCGCCGTCATGGCGACCAGTGTGGCGTGCGGGGGGTGCGCGTAACGATCTCGTGGTTCAGGAAGCAGCGCTGTCGAGCGCTTGTGCGAGTGTGTTCCATGCAAGAACCGCGCACTTGATGCGCACGGGAAACTTCACGACACCTTGCAGTGCTTCGAGATCGCCTAACGGAATGTCCTCGACTGGTTCGTCGCTGTGGTCGTGATCGGCGATGGACATCATGTGCTTGAACCGGTGCAAGAGCGCGCGCGCCTCATCGGTGGTGCGGCCCGTCATCGCCTGGCTCATCATTGATGCACTGCTCTGTGAAATGGAACACCCTTGACCATCGATGGCCACACGGGCCACTCGGTCGCCGTCGAGTTCAACGTACACGGTGATCTCATCACCACAAAGGGGGTTGTGGCCATCTGCTCGCACTGCCGGAGGTACCTCGAGTTGGCCTCGGTTGCGGGGGTTCTTGTAGTGGTCGAGGATGATCTCTCGGTACAGATCTTCGAGGCCTGGCATCGTTCCTCCCGGTTCAGAATCCGAAGATATCGCCGGCTGACGACAGCGCTTCGACGAGCACGTCGATGTCGTCGGGGCTGTTGTAGATGTACAAGCTGGCGCGCACGGTGGCGTTCGCTTCGAGAATGCGCATCAATGGTTTTGCGCAGTGATGACCGGCGCGCACACACACTCGGTATTCGTCGAGAATCTGGCTCACATCGTGGGGGTGCAGGTCGCGAAATGCGAACGACAGCACCCCGCCCCGCAGCTCCGGATCGGACGGACCGTGGATCGTGATGTCGTCGCCGAAGGCCGCTGTGAGAGTGTCGATGGCATAGCGCGTGAGCTCGCGTTCATGGTCCCGCACACGATCCATGCCGAGTGTGTCGAGGTAGTCGATGGCGGCGTTGAGCCCCACCGCTTCAACGAGTTGTCCAGTGCCGGCCTCAAATCGGGTCGGAACCGGTGCGCAGGAGTATCCGTCTAGTCGGACGTCGTCGATCATGTTGCCGCCACCGATCATGGGCGGAAGTGCTTCGAGGATCTCGGCACGACCCCACAGCACACCGAGGCCCGTCGGTCCGAGCATCTTGTGCGACGAGAACGCGCACAGGTCGGCGCCCCATGCCTGAACATCGGTTGGCCCGTGGGGAACTGACTGGCAGGCGTCCACCATCGTGATCGCGCCGGCAGCACGCGCCCGCGTGCACAACTCGGTCACCGGGTTGATGGTGCCCAACACGTTGCTCATGGCGGTGACCGCAAGGACGGAGGCCCCATCGAGGAGATCGTCAAGGTTGGCGAGATCGAGTTGCCCGTCATCGGTCAGCGGGATCCATCGCAACTCGATACCAATTTCGTCGTGCATCATTTGCCAGGGGACGATGTTGGCGTGATGTTCCATGTGCGACAGCACGACAACATCGCCTCGGCGTAGGTGGGCTCGGCTCCACGACTGCGCGAAGAGGTTGAGTGCATCGGTGGCGTTGCGAGTGAAGACGATCTCATCGGCCGATGCGGCGTTGATGAAGCGCGCGACCCGATTACGTGCCCCTTCGTAGGCGTCGGTCGCAGCAGCGGCTAAGCGGTAGGCGCTGCGATTAATCGGGCCGTAGGACTCACGCATGAAGCGACCCGTAGCGTCGATGACAGCGTTCGGCTTTTGCGATGTGTTCGCAGAGTCGAGGTACACGAGGCGGCGGCCGTCCTCGGGCGCAGCGCTCAGGAGCGGGAAGTCCTGAATGAGGGCATCCACATCGATAGCAGCCATATCAGCCCGCCTGTCGGAACGAGTCGTAGCCACCGGCCTCAAGGGACTCGGCGATCTCCATGCCGCCGGAGGCAATGATGCGTCCATCCATCATGACGTGCACGTGATCGGGTCGAACCTCATCGAGTAGACGCTGGTAGTGGGTGATAAGAATCACGCCCATCTCGGGTCGATCGGCCCGCACCTCGCGGATGCCGGCCGCAACGACGCGCAACGCGTCGATATCGAGGCCTGAGTCAGTTTCATCGAGTATGGCGATCTCGGGCTCTAGCAGGGCCATCTGCATCACTTCATTTCGCTTCTTCTCACCGCCGGAAAATCCCTCGTTCAGATAGCGATCGACGAATGACGAGTCCATACCGAGTCTCTCCATCCATTCCATTGCCGCAAGGCGCAATTCGAGAACCGATAAGTCGGTAGCCCGACGTGCAGATACTGCTTGGCGAAGGAATTGAATAACCGAGACCCCGGGAATCTCCTGCGGGTACTGGAATGCCAGAAAAATACCCGCCCGCGCACGTTCGTCGGGGTCCATTTCAGAGATGTCGGTGTCGCGAAGTTGGATGGCGCCGGCAGTCAGTTCATATTCGGGCGACCCCATGATCGTGCTGCCCAGTGTCGACTTCCCGCACCCATTTGGCCCCATGATCGCGTGCACTTCTCCGGGTGCGACGGTGAGATCAATGCCTTTCAAGATGTCGGCGGCCGGAGGTTGGCCCTGCTCGACAGTGGGTCGGGCGTGCAATCCGCGGACCTTGAAAAGAGCGTCAGCCATGGTCGGCAGTCTACGCTCCGGGCCTTATTTGCACTACGTGGGTAGTGCAAATTCAGGTGTGGCGCTGGACGCGGCCGTCGGCGAGGGCGCGCCATAGTTGTCCATACGACGCGTACGAGTGAGCCGCGGAGATGTACCCGGATGCTGCAAGCGCACGGTGGTACCGCGGGAGGTTCCGCCATGGCACACCGGCATCAACATGATGGGCAAGGTGATACCCCAGGTTGTACGGGCCCATCACAAGCCGGAACCACAGCGGCTGGTGGCTCACGCAGTGGGTCGTCATGCGGCGGTCATGATCCGCGTCGAGCCCGCCATGTTCGGCAATGGAACGCAGTCGATTGATCACCCGCCACAGCGTGAGGAATGGAAGTACCCACAACACCAGGTAGGCGAGTGGTACACCCGCGGCCCATGCCGCTGCTGCGAGGGCGAGTTGCACGATGATGATGTGGCGAGTGGTGCGCCGCGTGCGCGCATCGCCGGCGACCAGACCCCGCAGTTGGGCGCCGAGCAGGCGCAGGCCGGTACTGCCACGAAGATCGCGCCATAGTTTGCGACGGAGGCTCGCGTGCCCGATGGGGTATCCCTGATAGAGGGCGATATCGGGTTCCTCTGGTCCGAACTCGCGCCGGTGATGAGCCATATGTACTCGACGATACGCATCCGTTGGAACGAAGGCGGGGTACCCCAACAACCAACGGCCTACAACGTCGTTCATACGACGGTTGGAGAACAGCAGCCGATGGGCGGCCTCGTGCATCAGCGAGGCGAACTGGGCGTGTGTCCGTCCCATCAGAACGACCGCTAGTGGCCACGCCCACCATCCGAGACGTGACGCCGCCCACACGATGGCGATGACCTGTGCGTAGAGCATGACGATGGTGAGGGCATTGCGGGCGTTGGCAATACGTCGCAATTCAGCGCGCAAATTCGGCGTGGGCCGACCATCGGGCCGGATGAACTCATTGTCAACCACGACACCCAGCGTCTCCCGCGATGGCGTCATGCCGCCCAACACCACGGTCCTCGATCGGGATGGTGATGGCGCATCGTCGGCGTCGTGAGCCGGGGTCATCGTGGTGACGCTAGCAACCGCCCCGCCGGCGCTCAGGCGCGGGCGTGCTGTCGGGTGGGCCATCGCTTCACCAACCGCGCGACACCCATTCGGGGAGGTGTGGGCGTTCCGTGCCAATCGTGGTGTCTGCGCCGTGGCCGGGCAGCACGATCGTGTCATCAGGAAAGGCAAACAGGAGACGATCGATCGAGTCGATAATGGTGTTGAAGTCGCCACCTTCATACGCCGTCGCCCCTGGACCGCCGGGGAACAGCGTGTCGCCCGTGAACAGCAGCGGCGTTCCTGCGAGATGAAATGAGATCGAACCAGGTGTGTGACCCGGGTTGTGGATGGCGTGAAGGCGCAGCTGTCCGAACTCGATGACCTCGGCGTCATCGATGAGAATGTCGTACCCAACCTCGTGCAGCATCGGCGCATCGGCGGCGGTCACTGCGACTTCGTATCCGGCTTCGCGCATCTCGGTGACTGCGCCGATGTGGTCCCAATGCCCGTGCGTTTCGAGTACGCGGCGAACACCGAGAGATGACGCCAACTGCAAGAGCATCTCGTGTTCGTTTGCTGCATCGATGAGCACCGCGTCGCCGGTTGCTCGGCACCGCACGATGAACACGTTGTTGTCGTATGAGCCGACGACGACGCGGTGTACCTCCGCATCGCTGTTGGACCAGTGCAGGGTTTCGCTTGGTGGTGGCACGATGATGCTCATACCGCCGATTGTGTCATCAGTGCAGGTGTCCAGCTACTGGTCGCTTGGGCCATCAGGCAGAGATGACGTGTATTCCGAGATCGATGGCGGCGGTGATCTGGCGCGGGTCGAAGGTGACGATTGCAGCTCGTTCGCCGAGGCTCATCGCTATGTCGAGGTGGATCGCCGCGCTCACGCGTACTCCGGTTCGACGAGCAATTCCTGTGGCTGCGTGGATCCGTGCGGTGTCGACCGCGGCGATATGGCAGCGATCGTGGGCATGATGGAGAGCGTTGATCAGGTCCGATTCGCTGTACGGGTCATCGCGGATTTGGGGTACCGCGCATAAGGCCTCGGCAAAGGCTGATTCGCTCATGACGGTGTATGCGGCGGCCCTCATCGCGGAGGTCACGATGTCGCGGCGCGGATCGTTCAGGCACGAGGCGAGAAGTGCGGTGGTATCGATGACGGCAACGTCCCCCGGGTTGTCAGCGAACATCATCAACCACGCGGTCAAGGCGAAGTCCAGGGGCGACGTCGATGGGATTCCTCGTCGCGGCAATACCGGTGAGGACGGGACGCCGGAGACGCCCTGCAGCGAGGGCGTTGTCCACCGAACTGCTCGATGGAGTGTCGGATGGCCCGATGACCGCGACAGGGCGTCCGTGATCGGTGACCTGCAGTTGTTGGCCTTGTGCGACACGTCGCAGGTGGGTGGCCAGGTCATTGCGCAAAGCGCGAACGCCGATCGATTCCATTGTTGCATCGTAGACGTCGATCTTCATTGTGTACATATGCGTACACAATTTGATTTGCAAAGCGTCCGACCAACCAGCGAAGATGACGGCATGAACTTTGCATTCACCGAAGAACAAGACGAACTGCGCTCCACCATCCGCGCCTTCATGGAGGCCAAGTCCTCCGAGGAAGCCGTGCGTGAGCAGATGGAGACCGAGACCGGTTTCGATGCCGATGTCTGGACGCAGATGGCCGAGCAGATGGGCCTGCAAGGGCTTCATATCCCAGAGGAGTACGGCGGATCGGGCTTTGGCTACGTCGAACTCGGCATCGTTCTGGAAGAGATGGGCCGCGCCCTGCTGTGCGCCCCTTTCTTCTCGTCGGTGGTGCTCGCGGCCAACACCTTGCTGCACAGCGGTGATGAGGCCGCCAAGGCCGCTCACCTTCCCGGTATCGCCGCGGGCCAGACAATCGCCACGCTCGCGTACACCGAACCGTCGGGCAAGTGGGACGAGGCGGGCATCACCATGGCCGCCTCGGCTTCCGGCGACGGTTTCACGCTGAGCGGAACCAAGTCGTTTGTGATCGACGGCGCCGTCGCCGATCTCATCATTGTCGCGGCGCGCACGGCGTCTGGCGTCAGCCTGTTCACCGTCGATGGCGGAGCCGCAGGGCTCACCCGCACGGCACTGTCGACCATGGACCAGACCCGTCGCCAGGCTCGCCTCGACTTTGACAACACCCCGGCAACGCTGCTCGGCACCGATGGTGCCGGCTGGGAGACACTGTCGACCGTGCTCGACCTCGCCGCCGTCGGGCTCGCGGCCGAACAGGTCGGTGGCGCACAGTTCGTGCTTGAAATGGCTGTGCAGTACGCCAAGGATCGCGTGCAATTTGGCCGGCCGATCGGCTCGTTCCAGGCCATCAAGCACAAGTGCGCCGACATGCTCCTCGAGGTCGAAAGCGCCAAGTCGGCCGCCTACTACGGTTTGTGGTGCGCCGCGGAGATGAACGACGAACTGCCCTCGGTGGCGTCGTTGGCGAAGGCCTACTGCTCGGAGGCGTATTTCCACGCGACCGCGGAGAACATCCAGATCCACGGTGGTATCGGCTTCACCTGGGAGCACCCCGCGCACCTGTACTTCAAGCGCGCAAAGTCGTCCGAGTTGCTGTTCGGCGACCCGACCTACCACCGCGAGCTCCTCGCTCAGCGCATCGGAATCTGATCTCACGATCCGATGACCATTCTGTTCATCGTTCTGGCGGCGGTCGCGGTGTTCGCGATCGCCGCCGGTTCGATCGGACGTGAAGCACATCGTCTTGATGCCATCGCCCCGCGTGCGGTGTACCGCCTCGACGAAGCAACAGATTTCGTCTGTGATCGGCTGCCAGCCGAATCGCAGGCTCGGCTGACCCCGGTCGAGGTCGAAGCTCTGCTCGTTGCACACATGGGATGGTTGCACGCGAATGGTCTGCAACCGGACCGAGTGATCGATCTCACGCAGTCGATCGATACTCCGCTCGTCGCTGACGAGGACGCCCTCCTAGCGCATCTTTTCGCGGCCGCCGACGAGGTGGGGGTGGAGGTTCTCGACGATGTGGACATCGTGTCGGTGTTACGTTGCCATCACGAGTACTTGGACGCCATTGGTGCTGTTGGCCCCCTCGTCGCGGGCGATGATCTGATCGATACCGTGAACGACCCCGACACGTCGGGCCCAGCGGAGTAGGTTCTGCGGCATGGAACGCCCCGTTCGCTTCGAACACACCCGCTTTCTTGGGGACAAACGCACCCAGTTGGTGTACGACCTTGACGACTGTGCCGACGAGGAGATCATCGCAGAGATCGTCGACCAAGATGTTGGCCTCTGCTTTGGCCCCGACACCCTCGCCGAGGCGCGCAATCGGGGATACCGTCTGGCACGTCCCGGTCAGCGGGCGCGCCATCGCACACCTCGCGCCTGAGTCACGCCGGTGGATGACCGAATCGCTAGTGGCTCTGAAGCGCTCGCTGCGCACATTGCGCTCCCGCTCAGTGCCGAGGCGGACGCACCCGGAGTTGTCCTGTGTCACGGATTTCCAATCGGTCCTCTCGATGCTCGGCGCTCAGCCGGAACATTTCCTGAACTGACCGATCGCATCGCAAACGACATCGGGTACCCAGCTCTCACGTTTACCTTTCGGGGGTGTGGCAACTCCAGTGGTGACTTCTCACTGCAGGGCTGGATGGACGATTTGCGTGCCGCCATCACCCATATCCGTCGGGTGGCCAACGCCAAGAGGGTCATCATCGTGGGGACCAATACCGGTGGTTCACTGGCGATCTGCGCGGCAGCCGACGATCCGCATGTGCGTGCCGCAGCCCTGCTGTCGCCACGTGCTGACTTTGATGATTGGGCCGACCACCCGCGGCGCTTTCTCGAACATGCTCGCCAGATCGGTGCAATCCGCACCCCTGGTTTCCCAACGTCGGTCGATGAGTGGGCGCGTGCATTCCGCCGGTTTCGACCCGAAGTGGCAGCGCAGCGGTTCGCCCCTCGTCCCATGATTGTGCTGCACGGCGATGACGACGAGAGCGTGCCTGTCAGCGATGCTCGGCGTATCGCTACCGCTCACGGGTCCGCCGAAATGTCCATTCTTCGTGGCGCGGGTCACCGGTTACGCCACGATCCACGAGCTGTCGCCGTTCTCCTCGGATGGTTGGAACGCGTTCGGAATGATTGAACCGCTCAGAGCATGAACGGGTCGCTGGCCTCCGGATCGATGCCATAGCGATCGATCGCGTCCTGCACGACGTCGGGGGTGATTTCCCCGAGGTCGACCAGGCCCGTGAGAGTAGCCACGACCACGTGGCCACAATCCACCTCGAAGTGCCGGCGAAGCGCCTCGCGCGTGTCACTGCGCCCCATGCCGTCGGTGCCGAGCACATGGAATGGGCGGTCAGCACCGACGTAACGGCAGATCTGATCGGGCACTGAACACATGAAGTCGGTGACCGCGGTAATTGGTCCCTGGGTGGTGGCAAGGTTGGCGGTGATCAATGGCACCTGGGCAGGACGCGATGGATGCAATCGATTCGCCCGCGCCACCGACTGGGCCTGCTCGCGGAGACTCTTGTAACTGGTCACTGACCACAGTTCGGCGCCGACGTCATAGTGAGCCGCCAGTTCTGCAGCCGCAGCCCGTGCCGCCGTATGGGCCACACCCGAGAACAGGATCGTGGCTCGGTGCGCGTGCCCCTCCGGTGCGTCAGCGAAGCGATACATGCCATCAATCGCACCACGCCGCATCGCAGCCGCAGCCTCGGCGTCCTCGGCAAGTGCGGGCATCGCGTAGTTCTCGTTGTACAAGGTGAGGTAGTAGATGACATCGCGGTCCGCATCTGGTGTTGAGGGGCCGTACATGCGGTCGATTCCTGCCTCGATAATCGTCGCTACTTCCCATGCAAATGCAGGGTCGTAGGCCTGCACCGATGGGATCGTGGACGCTAGTACCAGCGAGTGGCCGTCTTGGTGCTGCAGACCTTCGCCCAACAGCGCCGTGCGACCCGCCGTGGCACCCATGAGGAATCCGCGGCTGCGGCTATCGGCAGCCTGCCAGATGAGGTCGCCGGTGCGCTGGAAGCCGAACATTGAATAGAAGGTGTAGAACGGAATCATTGGCACGCCACGCGATGCATAGCTCGTGCCCGCCGCGATGAAACTCGACATCGACCCCGACTCGGTGATGCCTTCTTCGAGAATCTGACCGTCGGTGTCCTCGGTGTACGACAGCAACAGGTCGTGGTCCACCGGTTCGTACAACTGCCCCTGCGCGGCGTAGATCTCCAGTTCGCGAAACAGTGAATCCATTCCGAACGTTCGGGCCTCGTCAGGGATGATCGGAACGATTCGCCGGCCGACGGCGGCATCACGGCACAGGCTCCGTAGCAAGCGGGTGAAGCCCATCGTGGTGCTCACCTCCATCTCCCCCGAGCCGGCATGCAACTCGGTGAATACCGCTGGTGACGGCAACTCGATCGGACGACGCACCGTGGTGCGGCGCTCTGGAAGCGAGCCACCCAGCACCCGCCGTCGCTCCATCATGTACTGGTATTCGACCGAGTCAGGTGACGGCCTGAAATATGGCGGATCATTATCAGTCACGGCGGATTCGGGAATCTCATCATGGAGATGCAGCCGGTCGCGCAACTCCAGCAACTGGTCGCGGGTCATCTTCTTGATCGAGTGCGTGGCGTTACGGCCCTCAAACCCGGGGCCGAGAGTCCAGCCCTTGATGGTCTTGGCAAGGATCACGGTCGGACGTCCACTACCAAGATTCTCCACGGCGGCCTTATACGCCGCATGCAGTTTGTGATAGTCGTGCCCACCGCGAGGAAGGTTCCGTAGGTCATCGTCACTGAGGTGGGCGACCATCTGGCGTAGCCGCGGGTCGGGTCCGAAGAAGTTCTCGCGGATGTACGACCCCTCTTCAACGGCGTACCTCTGGAATTCACCGTCGACGGTGGTGTTCATCTGATTGAGCAGGACGCCGTCTTTGTCTTGGGCCAAGAGTTCGTCCCAGCGCGAACCCCAGATCACCTTGATGACATTCCAGCCAGCTCCGCGGAACACCGCTTCGAGCTCTTGAATCACCTTGCCGTTTCCGCGCACCGGGCCATCGAGGCGCTGCAGATTGCAGTTGACGACGAAGACGAGGTTGTCGAGATGCTCACGGGAGGCGAGCGAAATGGCACCGAGCGTCTCGGGTTCATCACATTCACCATCACCGAGGAAGGCCCACACACGGCTCGAGGACGTGTCGTCGAGCTCTCGGTTCATGAGGTAGCGGTTGAAGCGAGCCTGATACAACGCGGTGATGGGGCCGAGGCCCATCGACACCGTCGGGTACTCCCAGAAGTTCGGCATCAGCCGCGGATGCGGGTAGCTCGACAATCCGCGGCCAGCGCGACCAATCTCGAACCGGAAATGGTTCAGGTCGTCCTCGTCGAGGCGACCTTCGAGAAAAGCGCGTGCGTAGACACCAGGCGCAGCATGGCCCTGGAAATACACGTGGTCGCCGTAGCCCTGGGCGTCCTTGCCGCGAAAGAAATGGTTGAAGCCGATCTCATAGAGCGCCGCCGATGAGGCAAAGGTGGAGAGATGGCCGCCGATGCCGTCGGCATGCTTATTCGCTTTCACGACCATCATCGCGGCGTTCCAGCGGATGAAAGCGCGAATTCGCCGCTCGATGTGGTCATCGCCGGGGAACCACGGCTCTGCTTCTCGGGGGATGGTGTTTACATAGGGCGTCGACACCGTCGCCGGAAAGCTGACCTGACGCTCGTTGGCTCGCTCGAGAAGGCGGCTCAGTAAGAATCGAGCGCGAGTCTTGCCGTGCGTGTCGACCACCGCATCGAGCGAATCGAGCCATTCGCCGGTCTCTCCGGGGTCGGTATCGGGCAACTGATGCACGTAGCCGTCGAAAATCATGCACCCATTCTCGCAGCCCACGGCGCGTTGTGCTCGCGATGCGTTGAGTGCCGGTGTGAACTTCGTCGTATCCACCGCTCATGGGTAGGAGGCTGAGAAGATCAACCTGTGACGATTGTGGTGTTCACCGACGGGGCGTGTTCTGGGAACCCCGGACCTGGGGGCTGGGCCTGGGCGGTCGCGCCCGATGGCACGCGCCGCGGATCCGGGGGAGAGGCGTCGACCACAAATCAGAGGATGGAACTCACCGCCGTGCTGGAGGCACTGCGCGAGGTCGGCACCTCCGGGGTCGAGGTGGTGTCGGACAGCACGTATGTTGTCAACTGTTTCCGCGACGGGTGGTGGCGTAACTGGCGTCGCAACGGATGGAAGAACTCTCAACGCAAACCGGTTGCCAACGTCGACCTGTGGGAACCGCTCATCGATCTGGTGGATGGCTCTGATGTGCAGTTCCGCTGGGTGAAGGGCCATAGCGGTGACCCGATGAACGATCTTGTCGATGCCCTTGCGGTCGCCGGGATACCACAGCGTTGAATTAGCCGCTGGTGACGCCACCTGGCCAGAGCACTTGACTAGCGTCAAGGCGTCATGTCGATCAGCCGTCGGGTCCTCGGGTGCGCGATCGCACTTGTTGTTGCTACGCCGTTGGGCATCGGTGCTGCCCGGGTGCAGGCCGATAAACCTGACGTCGATGACGTGATTGGCTTCATGATCGAAGGCACAGGTAATGGCCACGGTCGAGGGTTGAGCCAATGGGGTGCCTACGGATGGGCGGTTGAACACGCTTGGGACTGGGAGCAGATTCTCGACCATTACTACGGCGGCACGGTTGCCGGCACAGTCGATGCAGATACCGAGATGCGGGTGCGGCTGACGGGTTCTGATGACGCAGTTGAGATTGGCGTGGTCTCATTCGGCGGTGCGGGCCGGTGGTCGTCACCATCGGCCGAGGGAACCGATACGTCGGCGGTGCGGGTGCGCGCCCGCGATGACGGACGCTTCGATGTGCTCGTTGGCGATGCGCCCGCATGTCCCGGTGCCGCGAGCCTGGTCGTACCTGATGGCCCATTGGAAATCGATAGTGATCAACGGGTTGCGGTCGCGCAGATGCAGACCTTCTTGCAGGCCTTTGGTTTTGTGGTCGATGAACGCAAGTGGGAGATCGATGGGTTGTTCGGTCCGCAAACCCAGTCGGCGGTACGAGCGTTCCAGACCGCGCAAGGTTTGGACGCGGACGGTGTGTGGCAGGAGGACGAGGCAACTTCTGCGCGTTCGCTGATCGCCGGTGCCGCCGACGATGTCGGTTGGACGGTCGCCGCCGAGGGGGTCGACGGCCCAATCATATTGTCGACCACGGTTGCTGTTGATGCCGCCGCTGGCGATGTGCTTGGCCTGTGCTCGGACTCCGGCTCGGTGCGTCACTATCGCGGATCGATCGAGGTCATCACGACCGAATACGGGGTGCGTGTGGTGAATGCGGTACCTCTTCGCCATTACTTACGCGGTGTGGTGCCCAAGGAGGTGTCGGCCTCGTGGGGTGATCGAGGTGATGGCGCCGGAATGAATGCACTTCGCGCGCAGGCGGTTGCTGCTCGCTCCTATGGGGTGCGACAAGACAGGTATCCCTACGCCGGAACCTGTGATACGTCGGCGTGTCAGGTGTATGGAGGCGCGGCCACGCGATCGAGTGCCACCGATACGACACCGTCGGCGGTGGAGCGAACCCAAACCGATCAGGCCATTGCCGATACCGCCGGTGTGGTGCGGGTGTGGGCGGAGGGAAATCTCCGCAACCAACCGGTGGGAGATATCGCATCAACCGAATTCTCGGCATCGAACGGGCCGCAGACCGCTGGCGGGTATTTCCCGAGCGTTGTCGATACGGGCGACTCAGTGGCACTAAACCCAAATCATCGGTGGACTCGCGTGATCTCGGTGGCACAGTTACTCGACGCGTACCCCGATGCCGATCCTGATCGGGTGACCACGGTAGTCGACCCCGATTCAGACTATGAAGGGATCTGGGCGAATCGGGTTCGCCTCAGTGGCAGTGGCTCCACCAGCACGTACGACAGCACGTGGGATTTCCGCCGACCCTTTGGCTTGCCCTCACCGGGTTACACCGTGACCCCGATCGTCCGCGGAGTGATCACCGAGATGGCTGCGGCGTTTATTGGTGATTCGGTTGGCGCGAGCGTGATGGATCCTCAATACGGTCCAGAATTGCGCACCCTTCTCGACGGCGTGTTCTCCGGGGTGTCCTATGACGCCGTTGTCAACCGGAGGACAACTGGCGGGTCGGTGTCATCGGGTGTCGATGCAGCGGCGGGCATCGCCGACGGCACGGCACTTGTTGTCGTCGAACTGGGATACAACGATCCGGTCAATCAGTTTGCCGAAGGTATCGATGAGGTGATGGCGGAGCTTGTGGAGCGTGGCGTGGAGACCGTGGCCTGGGTCGGCATGTCAGAACGCGACACGGTGAATGGAGAGAACCGCTATGGCGGCCACAACGAGGTGCTGCGTGAGGCGCGTGGACGGTGGCCGCAACTGATCGTTCTCGATTGGGATGCCGATTCGTCATCGGCGTCGTCGGACCGCTGGTTCTCCGACGACATCCACCTGACGACGAGCGGCCAGGCGGAGTTCGCGTTGTGGCTCCGCGATCAGGTTCTCGCGGTGGCCGACGGAAGCTGGGTTGGTCGAAGCGAGCAGTTGGACTTCATTCCGGTGCAGCCCCATCGCCTGCTGGACACCCGCAAGGGTCTGGGTTCGGGCGAGGTCGGACCAGTGGACTTCGACACCGTTGAGTTCGCTGTGGCTGGGGAGGCTGGGCTGCCGGGAACGGGCGTTGCTGCGGTGTCGCTCAACGTGACGGTCGCCGAGGCGATAACCGACGAATCCGGTGGGTTTGTGACCGCGTACCCCTGTGGCGAGATGCCAGAGGCGAGCAATTTGAATTTCATGTCGGGGGATACGGTTGCGAATTCCGTGCTCGTCCCCCTGTCTGAGCGCGGCACCGTGTGCTTGTTCATCTATGGGCAGGGCCATCTTCTGGCTGATGTCTCTGGGTACCTCCCTGAAGAGTCGCGCTTGGTGCCCGTGGCCCCGTTTCGCATGCTCGATACGCGACGCAGTCCCGATGGTGTTCTGCCACCCGCCGTCAATGGCCGCGTAGACGTATCGGTAGTCGGGCGCGGCGGTGTCCCTGCGACCGGGGTTGCCGCTGTCGTTGCCAACCTCACTCTGACGGCTACCGAATTGGGTGATGGTCCTGGATTCGCTGTTGCTGGTGACTGCGGCGATGTGCCAGATGTCAGCCACGTGAACTTCACAGCGGATCGTCAAACGGTGCCCAACGCGGTGCTCATCCCGGTCGGGCCGGATGGCGAGGTGTGCGTCGACGTCAACGGGGCCGCCCACGTGATCATCGACGTGGCCGGTTACGTGCCTGCAGAATCGTCGATCACGGTGATGAGCGCACAACGGGTCAGCGATACACGGGGCTCGACCAAGGTTGGTGTTACCGACGGAACGGGCGGGCCGCTCGAGGTTCCAATTGTCGACCTCGTCGACAGGGACATTTCTGGCCGAGTGGTCGCGGTGTGGTTGAACGCCACCGCCGTCGACACCGAGACGAGCGAGGTAGGTGGCTTCTTGACGGTGTATCCGTGTGGGAAACGACCCGATGCATCGAATTTGAACTTTGTCACTGATGATGTCATCGCCAACGGGGTGTTGGCGCCGGTGTCGGCGACGGGTTCCGTCTGCTTGTACGTGTACGGGATGGCCCACCTTCTCGTTGACGTCGCTGCGTTCATCGCGGTGGACTAGCGCCGCTCTTTGAATGGGGCGCAATATCGGCGAAGTGGGTCGTCAGCCGACCGTCGGCGTAGTCTTCGGGAATGGATATCAACGGAGTCAGCGCAATCATCACAGGTGGAGCATCCGGCATCGGGGCAGCTGCCGCACGTCAACTCGCAGCTCGCGGGGCCAAGGTCGTGGTGGCCGACCTGCAAGAAGATGCGGGAACAGAGGTCGCCAATGAAATCGGTGGAGCATTTTGCAAGGTTGACGTCACCTCGACCGACGACATCATCAACGCCATCGAAATGGCAACGTCGATGGGGCCCCTGCGTGTGCTCGTGAATTCCGCGGGTATCGGCTGGGCGCAGCGCACCGTCGGCAAAGACGGGTCATTCGACTCGGCGGCGAATCTTGACGCCTTCAAAAAGGTGGTCGCAATAAACCTCATCGGCACCTTCGATTGCATCCGGTTGGCCGCCACCGCAATGAGCCGTACGGAGCCCGATGAGTTCGGGGAGCGTGGCGCGATCGTGAACCTGGCGTCGGTCGCAGCGTTTGACGGCCAGATTGGGCAGGCCTCGTATTCAGCATCCAAAGGCGGCGTTGTCGGGATGACCCTGCCGATTGCTCGCGACCTCGCCGCCGTAGGTGTGCGCGTGAATACCGTTGCTCCGGGCTTGATCGATACTCCTATATATGGAGAGGGCGAAGCCAGTGAGCAGTTCAAGGCCAACCTGCAAAAAGGCGTGCTGTTCCCGCAGCGTCTCGGTTTCCCCGATGAACTTGCCTCCATGGTGGTGGAGTGCGTCACGAACAGCTACATGAACGCCGAGACCATCCGCGTCGACGGCGGAATTCGCATGCAGCCGAAGTGACCTAGCGCCGCTGACGGCACATCAGGTGGTGTAATCGGCATTGATCCTGATGTAACCGTCGGTGAGGTCACAGCCCCACACCGTGGCGGTACCTCGGTCGATGTGGAGGTCCACCTCGATCGTCACTTCTGGACCACGCAGATAGTTCTCGAGTTCGGCCAGGCCAGCATCGTCAACTTTGCGAGGATAGACCTGCACGCCTCCGAACGAGATCACACATGCATCGGCATCGATGTCGTGGTCGTTGCATTTGCCGATGGCCATCGCCACACGCCCCCAGTTGGGGTCAGCGCCGTGAATAGCGGTCTTGACAAGTGGAGAGTTGACGATGGATTTCGCCACCCGCTTCGCTTGGTCGTCATCGCGAGCGCCATCGACGTGGACTTCGATCAGCGTTTCCGCTCCCTCACCGTCGGCAGCGATTGCGCGCGTGAGAGCGCCTTGGACATCGGCGAGCGCCCGTTCCATGTCTGCGGGGTCGACCGGGTGATGCCCGCTGGCAAGAAGGACTGCGGTGTCACTCGTGGAGGTATCGGTGTCGACGCTCACACAGTTGAAGGTCGTGTTCGTTACTCGACGGTGAATGGCGCGCAGATCACTGACCGGTAGCGCCGCATCGGTCATCACTACGGCGATCATCGTTGCCATATCGGGCTCGATCATCCCGACCCCTTTGGCGATACCGCAGACAACGGCTGGACCCTCTCCGATGGTCGCCACGGCAACTTTCTCCACCGTGTCGGTGGTCATGATGCCCCGTGCGGCGGCGCGCAGACCGTGAGATGTCGCCCCTGGATCGAGTTGTGCGACAGCGCGGATCATGGTGTCGATGGGGTAGCGCCGACCGATCACGCCCGTTGAGGCAAGCAGAATGTCGCTCGGTGCATACCCCCATCGATCAGCCACCGTGGCCACGAGACGGTCGGCATCGCTGATTCCTTCAGGTCCGTTGGCCACGTTGGCATTCTTGGAGACCACGACCATGGCCCGAGGCGTTCCGGTTGCCAGATGCTGCCGAGAGAGGACAACGGATGGGCCAGCAAAGCGTGACTGGGTAAACACGCCCGTCGCGGCCATCGCCGGTCCATCCATGGTGATGACGACGAAGTCATCGGTGGTGTCCTTCACACCGATATTGGCGACTGTGGCGTGAAAGCCGAGCGGAAGTTGGTCAGGTATCACCGTTGGTGAGCGTACCCGCGGCATGCAAACCGGTGAGGTCATCGATGACCGCCTCGGCGCATCGGCGACCTGAGTACATGGCTCCTTGAATCGAACCTGTATCACGATGGTCGCCGCAGACGAACACACCGTCATTTACGCGGACAGGCTTCTTGGGTGAGAACCTCGGGGCCTGTATCGGCTGACCGTGTGGAATAACGTCGACGCGCAGTACATCCCACGTCATGACCTCGGGCCCCCACCAGCGAGCGAGCTGGGACTGCACCTCGGCGTCGATACGAGCGGTGTCGGCCACACCGGGTATGGCGGCGGTCACGAGCGCGTGTCCGGCCGGTGCATAGCTCGGAGCGACATTCGACATGATGGCCACATTGCGAGCCGGCCCTCGATGGTCCAGCATGATGCTGCGGGTGGAGCTCGGTGCTCGTGGCGCGGCAAAGTGCACCGCAGCGGCCGGACGCGAGCCAGGATCATCGACACCAATCAACCGAACCGCAGCGGGCCCATCCGTCGCGATCACGATGGCGTCGCCGCGGTATTCGCTGTAGCGGGTCGACACCTTGTGTGGACTGACGCCGACGACGAGTTCGTCGAGCCGGACCTTGTCCATGATCGGTGCTGCAAGGGCGTCTGATATCGCGCTCATCCCAGTCGCCGGAACACCGGCACTGTCGTCGAGGAGCATGCGGAGGATGACATCGAACATGCGCGACGACGTCGTGAGCATCGGATCGAGTTGAATGCCGCCGACCAGCGGGCCGAAGAAAGCCTCAATCGCCGTGGTGGAGAATCCGCGAGCGGAGAGGCGATCGATCGTGGCGGTGTCGGGCCGTGCGAGCAGTCTCGCGGGGTGGATGCTCCGAAGATCGCGACGGAGCAGACCGAGTCGTAACAGATCGGCTGGGGTCACACCCCGTCTGCGCAGAGCGGCCCACAGGGTGGCTGGAAGGGCACGCGGGGCGCGGAACGGGTCAGCGACCCGAGAGAATCCGGTGTCGTGGCGGATCAGCGCACCGGGATCGAATGCGCAGAGATTGAGCGCGTCTACATCGAGCTGGCGGTGTAGTTCTGGGTAGGCCCGAAGCAGCACTTGAAATCCACGATCGAGGCGGAATCCATCCATGGTGTCGGTGCGAACACGCCCACCGACGCCGTCGGATGCTTCAACGATCGTGACATCAGCTCCGGCAGAGACCAGGTGGCGGGCACAGCTAAGGCCGGCGAGTCCGGCCCCGACCACGATGACGTGCGCAGTTATCCGGGGGTGAACGTCGGAGTCACCCACGGCCGAGCAGATGGGACAGCGCGTCACGCAGTGTCGGGTGGTGGAAGTCGTACCCGGAGTCATGAAGCACGGTGGGCAACACGTGTTGACCGGAGAACAGCAGGTTCTCGGCGAGTTCCGCACCGAGGAGCGCACGTGGGCCGAACTTCGGAATTGGGAGGATCGTCGGTCGTCGAACCGCCCGACCAAGCTCGGTGGTGAATTCGGCGTTCGTGACGGGCTGCGGGGCCGTGAGGTTCACCGGCCCGGAGATGTCACCGTTGAGCAGATGGGTGATCGCTCCGACCTCGTCGTCGATACTGATCCAGCTCTGCCATTGACGGCCGTCGCCCATACGTCCGCCGAGACCGAAGCGGAACAGGGGGAGTTGTTTGCGTAAGGCTCCGCCCGCGGTGCTCAACACGATGCCGGTGCGCAGGAACGCGACACGACAACCTGCATCGACGGCGGGAGTTGCCGCCTGTTCCCACTCCACGCACACGTCGGCCAAGAAACCAGATCCTGCAGGGTGCGACTCGTCCACTGGTTCGGTCCCTGATCCGTACACACCGATAGCAGAGCCGCTGAGGAAGATGCGTGGCCCATTCGTGGACCCGGCGATGGTTTCGGCGAGGTGCTGTGTTGGGCCGACTCGAGATGCTCGGATGGTCTTTTTGTAGGCCGGGGTCCAACGACGATCGCCAATGCCAGCCCCGGCAAGGTGAACGACTGCGTCAATTCCCTCAAGGGCGCCGGGCTCCAGGGAATCGGCGGTTGGGCTCCAACCGATCTCGTTATCACCCGGTGCGCGCCGCACCACCGGGCATACATCGTGCCCAAGGTTGCCAAGATGGCTACTGAGGGCCGCTCCGATGAGGCCGCTGGCTCCGGTAATCGCTACTCGCATGACCACAACCTACGCACGTGAATCGCTTATGTCGTGACCAGCTCGGAGATGGTGGCGATATCGATCGCCTGCCTAATGGTCGTGACGGTTCCGTCGGGTTGCAACAGGACCGCGGCCGGTTGATACGGGATGCCGAACTGGTCGTATACCGCGCCGATGGTGTCATCGATCTGAGGGAATGTCAGGCCGCCCTCATCAATGAAGTCGGCGTAGGTGCGGTCATCGCCGGACCACGCCACACCGAGGATGGTGAGGTCGCTGCCATAGAGCCGGTGTGCCTCCTCGACCGAGGGGGCTTCGCGCATGCAGGTCGTTCAATAGGGCGCCCAGAACCACAGCAGGACATCGCGGTCGCCCAGGTTCCGCAGGGAGATACTGCCGCCACCGATCAGTGGTGCCTCCCAGTCGTACGACGCAGCAAGGACGGCGCCGGTAGTGCCGGTCGTCGCAGTGTCGGCGGTTGGGGTCGCGGAGGCGGGAGTATTCTCGCCGCCGGTGTTCGTTGTCGGTGCTGGCGTGGGCGTCCCCGTTGTGACAGCGGCGGGAGGCGGGGCTGACGTCGGCGCTTGATCGTCGGCGCAACCGGCTGCGGCGGCCACTACAGCGCAGATGGCTGCCAGACGGGGGAGCAAGGCCACGCGCATGCGGGCACGTTACCGAGGCCCTAGCCTCGAGGCTGCATGCAGACCCGTACTCTCTTGTTGCTGTCTCTGGGGTGCGGATTCGCCATTCTCATCGCCGGTGCCGCGCTGCTGTTGCAACTCTCAGGGTCAGAGGACCCGTCGACGCCAGCGCCGATTGGTTCTGTCGTCTCGGTGGGAGATATGGCCGTCACCGTGGTCAGTGCCGAGACCACTGCATCATCTGTTGCGGTCGAACTTCAGCTGGGGGGCGTGGACGACCCCGATGGTTCACGCAGTTTCGGCCTGATCGCATCGGGAACGTCCTATGCGCCGGGCGGAGGAGATTGTGATCCGGTCACCATCGCGGCACGAACATGCACGATCACGTTTGTGGCGGAGGTCGACGGTGATGACGCGGCACTCGTTCTCGTTGCCGAACGTGGCGAGAGTCGCATGCGCTGGGTACTTCCCACGGGCTGAACGGCGGTACCGTGGAGTGCATGTCTGACACGTTCGATCTCGTCGTCATCGGTGGTGGGCCTGGCGGGTACTCCGCCGCCCTCTACGCGGCATCTGCTGGTCTCTCAGTAGCGCTGGTAGAGAAGGACGCGCTGGGAGGAACATGTCTGAATCGCGGCTGTATCCCAGCCAAAGCGTTTCTTGAGACCGCCGCGGTCCATCGGCATGTGGAGCATGCCGCTGATTTTGGTATCGACGCGGGATCGCCATCGGTCAACTTTGCGGTCACTCAGGCCAGGAAGCAAAAGATCGTGGCTGGTCTCGTCGGTGGTATCGGTGCGATGTGTAAGGGCCGCAAGGTGGAGGTGCTGAACGGCACCGGGTCGCTGCGCCCGGGTAAGCGCGTCCACGTCGTACACCCCGACGGTGCCACCAGCGATGTGTCCGGAGCGGCGGTCTTGTTGGCGGCTGGATCGGTCCCGCGGACTATCCCCGGCTTTGATCGTGGTGGTCCGATCATGACCAGCGACGAGGTGCTCGATCTTGACTATGTACCATCGCGTATCGCTGTCATCGGAGGAGGTGCGATCGGATGCGAATTTGCATCGACCTTCGCTGATCTCGGATCATCGGTGACCTTGTTGGAGGGTTTGCCGAAGATCCTTCCGGGCCTTGATGCCGACGTCGCGCGCATTGTGGTGCGGAGCTTCTCGAACAAGGGCATCGATATCCGCACCGGAGTGAGCGTGACCGGTCACACACCGACCGGGTCTGGTACCACCGTTCACCTGGGAGATGGCGAGAACATCGAGGTCGACGCCGTTGTCGTTTCCGTCGGCCGTCGACCGTTCGCTGACGAGTTGGGCCTTGAGGCCACAACAGTTGCGGTCGATGAACGTGGATTTGTTGTGGTCGATGAATTGTGCCGGACGACCGAGGATGGCGTGTATGCCGTTGGCGACCTCATCAACACGCCGCAACTCGCACACGTCGCCTACGCCGAAGCGGTGATGGTCGTGAAGGAACTTCTCGGCGAATGTCCGTCACCGGTTGACTACACCCGAGTGCCGTGGGCGATCTATTGCCATCCGGAGGTTGCCTGGGCTGGCCCCGGTGAAGAGGCCGCGGCAGAAGCCGGAATTGATGTTGTGGTTGGCAAGCATCCGTTCAAGTTCAACTCCCGCGCGCAGATCCTGGGAGAGACCGACGGGATGGTGAAGATCATCGCTCGACGTGGGCCCGATGGACGCGCCGGTCAAGTGATCGGCGTGCACATGGTGGGTCCCTGGGTGACCGAGCAGTTGAGCGGTGGGTACCTTGCGGTGAACTGGGAAGCCACGGTCGATGAGATCGCCGAATTCATCCAGCCGCACCCCAGCTTGAGCGAGCTGTTTGGTGAAACCGTGATGTCCATGACTGGCCGAAGCTTCAACGGCTGATCGGCAAGGGCACGCACAACTCTTACGACGACAGGATTGATGACGATGGCAGATGTGATTCTTCCCCAGCTTGGTGAAACCGTGACCGAGGGCACCATCACGCAATGGTTCAAGAGCGTTGGTGACACCGTTGCCGCGGATGAACCGCTCTTCGAAGTGTCGACCGACAAGGTCGACACCGAAGTGCCGTCGCCCGTAGCGGGCGTCGTGACCGAGATCCGTGTCGCTGAGGGCGACACGGTGGAGGTCGGTGCGGTGGTGGCCGTGGTGGGTGCCGCAGACTCTGCACCCGCTCCGGCGCCTGCACCGGCCCCAGCACCTGCGCCTGCTCCGACCCCAGCACCTGCACCGGCCCCAGCCCCTGCGCCTGCTCCGGCCCCTGCTCCTGCCCCAATGCCTGCTCCGGCACCAGCACCGGCGGAGGTCGCAGCATCGAGCGATGATGCTCGTCTCCTGTCCCCGGTGGTGCGTCGCCTCATCAATGACCATGGGCTGAATCCAGACGAGATTTCAGGGACAGGTCCCGGTGGTCGAATCACCCGTGATGATGTCCTCGACCGGATCGATCAGATTGCAACAGGCGGTGCGCCCCCCGAGGCACCCGCTGCTGCACCTGCTCCGGCCCCCGCCCCTGCTCCCGTTGCATCCACCGGCCCTGCTCCGGCTCCGGCCTCATCGGTGGCAGCCGCGACCGACCGCGACACCGTAATCCCCCTCTCGAAGATCAGGCGCCTGACGGGAGAACACATGGTGGCCAGCAAGGCCACGTCACCGCATGCGTTCAGCGTGGTGGAGGTCGACTTTGCGAACGTCGACACGGTTCGACGTGCTGTGCGTGAGGAATTCCGTGCGGCTGAAGGCTTCTCGCTGACCTACCTGCCGTTCGTCTCTCGTGCCATCGTTGATGCGCTGGCTGAGTTCCCGCATATGAACGCCAGTGTCGTCGGTAACGATCTCGTGGTCCATGGATATGTCGACTTGGGTATAGCGGTCGACCTCGATCACGATGGCCTATTGGCACCGGTGGTGCGCGACGCCGAGGACAAGCGGCTGCGCGCCCTGGCGCGCGAAATCCGCGACCTCGCCGATCGCGCCCTCGCGAGGCGGCTCGCCCCGGACGAGATTCAGGGTGGCACGTTCACGATCTCGAATAATGGCTCGGCAGGTTCGGTGCTGACGATGCCGATCATCAACCAACCCCAAGTTGCCATCGTGTCCACTGACGCCATTGTGCGTCGCCCTGTTGTGACCCCCTTGGCTGACGGAACAGAGGCCATCGTGGTGCACCCAGTGGGCAACCTTGCGATGAGCTGGGACCACCGAGCGTTTGACGGTGCATATGCCGCGGGGTTCCTGTCGCGGGTCAAAGAGATCCTCGAGACACGTGACTGGGCCGTCGAACTCTGATCGAGTCGGCATCGTGCGTGGGCCACTCCACGTGCGGTGGATGGGTCGTGTCCCGTATCGCGAGGGCGCAGCCCTACAACACGCCATGTTCACCCACGGGCAGCATGATCACCTGCTGCTCCTCGAACATGATCATGTCTTCACCCACGGACCTCATGCCAACCTCGATGAACATGTGCTCATCGACCCGGAGAGTTCCGGCATTGAACTGATCGAGGTGGATCGAGGGGGAGACGTCACCTACCACGGGCCTGGTCAGTTGACTGGGTATCCGATCCTGAGCCGCCCGGGAAAGGGCTCACTCGCACATGTACGCATGGTTGAGGAGCTGCTAATACGGGTGCTGCGGCGCAGCGGCATCGGCGATGTGGGGCGGCTCGAGGGGTACCCAGGTGTGTGGGTTGCGCCGGGTGGTCGTGATGCACGAAAGATCGCCGCCATCGGGGTGCGTTTGGCTCGTGGCCGCACGAAGCACGGATTCAACCTGAACAACACGAATGACCTGTCATATATGCGTGACCACATCGTGGCGTGCGGTATCCGTGACTACGGAGTGACGTCGCTTGCCGAGGAAGGTGTCGATATCGACATGGCGGATCTTGTTGACCTGGTGGTCGATGAGGCTGCGGTGTTGATGGGCAACGACGGGCTCGTGCGCCATGACATCATCGACGCCCGTACGCCGGTCGATCTCGCACCGTTTTCTCAGGGCCAGGGCGCGGGACAACCCATTCGCCTGCGATCCCGAGCAGCACAGGCGGGTCTCGGCGAGGGTGTCGACCTGTCGGAGCGGAAACCAGATTGGTTGCGGGCTCATGTTCGCCACGACGAGTCGGTACTCGGGATGCGGCGGATGCTGCGCGAGTTGGACCTCGTCACGGTCTGCGAAGATGCCGGATGCCCGAATCTGTCCGAGTGCTGGTCCGACGGCACAGCCACGTTCATGGTGCTCGGTGAGCGGTGCACCCGCCGGTGCGGATTCTGCCTCGTCGATACTCGACGCCCGGACCAACCCGACGACGATGAACCGTCCCGTGTGGCGGAGGCGGTTGATCGGCTTGGGCTCGCCCATGCAGTTCTGACGATGGTGGCACGCGATGACCTCAACGATGGGGGAATGACTCATGTCGGTCGGTGCGTCACCGCTATCCGATCTCGACGGCCGGATTGTCGGGTGGAAACGCTTATCTCCGATGCGAAGGGAAATTTGGCGGCGATCGATCTTTTGTTGGAGGCGGCGCCTGACGTGGTCAATCACAACGTGGAGACGGTGCCACGACTCCAGCGCGTGGTGCGGCCGAGCGCGGGCTATGCGCGATCATTGGCGATCTTGGCGCATGCATCTGCGGCGGGTTTCGTGACGAAGTCGTCGGTCATGGTCGGAATTGGTGAACGAGATGACGAAATCGAGGCAACGCTTGTTGACCTGGCCTCGATTGGTGTGGACATCGTGACGATTGGACAGTACCTGCGCCCTACTGACCACCACCTGCCCGTCGACCGGTGGGTGGAGCCCGAGAAGTTCGATGCCTGGGCCGCGTATGGGCGCTCTGTTGGGATCCGGCATGTTGAAGCGTCACCGCTGACCCGTTCCAGCTATCACGCTCGCCAGGCCGCTGATGCGGCAACACCGGTGGCCATCACGCTCGGTGGAAGCTCATGATGGACGCCGCACATCGTCTGCAACGTGCACGGCAGTGCCTGTTGGAGAACGATGTTGATGCCCTGGTCGTCTCGGTTGGCCGAGATCTTCCCTATCTGACTGGCTACGAGGCAATGCCGCTCGAACGCCTGACGGCGTTGGTCGTGCGACCGGATAGGACACCACTGCTCTTTGTTCCCGGTCTTGAAGTGCCGCGGGTGGAGCAACATCCTGAGGCGTTTGAGACCATCGGTTGGTCCGAAGAGGTTGATCCGGTCGGTCTCGTCGCGGAGGCGTTAGCCGGTGCTCGCCGGGTCGCCATCGGAGATCAGATGTGGTCACGTTTTCTCGTTGAACTCCTTCACCAGCGTCCGGATCTGAGCCTTGTGCGCTCAACCGAGGTGATCGGCGCAATGCGCATGATCAAAGATGATGATGAGGTTGCTGCACTCGCCGCGGCATCGGCGGCGGTTGACCGTATCGCCGACGATCTGCGCACTGGGGTCATTCCCCTTGTCGGTCGAACCGAGCACCAGGTATCGATGGACCTGTCCGACCGAATCCTTGCCGAGGGTCACGAACGGGTGAATTTTGCCATCGTGGCCACCGCGGACAATGCCGCCAGCCCACATCACCATCCGGGCAGTCGGATTATCGGCGAGAACGAACTGGTTCTGTGCGATTTCGGCGGAACGATGGATGGATACTGCTCGGATATCACACGCTGTGTGGTCACGGGCACCGCCTCCGCGGAGATCCGCGAGGCGTGGGAGGTACTGCGGACTGCACAGCAGGCCGGGGTGGACGCAGCCATCGTTGGTGCACCCTGTGAAGAGGTCGATCGAGCACCACGGCGGGTGATCGACGACGCCGGCTGGGGTCGGTATTTCGTGCATCGCACCGGACACGGAATCGGCATGGAAGAGCACGAGGACCCGTACATGGTGGAGGGCAACCAGCGTCCGTTGGAGCACGGACATGCGTTCAGCGTTGAGCCGGGTATCTACGTTCCCGGTCAGTGGGGCATGCGCCTCGAGGACATTGTCGTTGCCACTGTTGACGGACCGCGTCGACTGAACAATGTCGGTCGTGATCTCCCTGAACTCCAGTAGAAAAACCCAGCCGTGCGGTGCTAGCAGGGCGCTGTCTACAACTCTGCGCGAGAGAACAATGTTGCATCCACGGTGTCGGAATACGCGGTGAGTTCAATGGTGAGATCGGCACCGTCATACCCGGCCAGAACGCCGGAATCGAGTGCACAGTACGACTTCACACCGCCGACCACTGGAACAGCGGCGCATACGGCGGTGAGGCCGTCGACCGGGTAGTCGCTTGCGGTGGCGGGTGCGATGTTGCGTCCGGCATCGGTCCGTAGCCGATTTTCCATCGCTCGTCCCCAGAACTCGTTCGTAACCTGCACATCACTGACCATTGCGTCGCGTAGTCCCTCAGCGCAGACGCCGGTGTCGAGCTCGCAGGTCAACGAGCTCGATGAGGTGACGAGGAATCGAATGTCGCCGATGGTGATCGACCTTCGTTGGCCATCCTGAGCAACGGTCGCGGTCGTCGTGCGATCACCGAACTTGGTGACGATGGCGTAGCGAGCAGTGAAATTGGCGTCACCAGCGGTGGCCAGACGCGACAGGACGGCGTCGATGGCTGGGTCGGTGACGGGCTCCTCGGTTGCGAAATATGGCCGGGTTCCTCCAGCACAGCCCGCGCTGAAGGCCACAGCAGCCACGCAGAGGGCTCCGCGGGCGACACACTTCCTCATGGATCGTCGCATGCCGTCTTGATGCTACGGCACTACCCTCGCATCGGTGCCCAACCCAACGATTGAGTTTCACGCGGCGACGTTCGCCCTGCAGTGGTGTGCAGGTGGAATGGTCTTCTGCTGGTTCACAACGCGGCGGCGTATGGTGGGGCCGGGTTATGGCATGTTGCTACGTGGCACCTATGCCGTGATTGGCGCCCTCGGGGTTGTTGCTGGGCTCCGCTACGGATCGGTTCGGGTGCGCGACGTGTCGGCGGCGATCGCGGTGGTGGCATGTACCGGCGTTTTGATCATGTCGATTGCTCAACGGCGTGCCGGTGTATCCGGTGCCACAGCAGAACACGATCGTCGCAGCGAACGAATTGCCGAAATGACCGGCATTCGTACCGACGTGCCTCGTACGCGCACGAGTGGCCGTGAATTTTGGCCGCACCTAGACCTCGTTCCGGTACTTATTGCGGTTGTTGGCCTCGTGGCGGCTGCGGCAGCGGCGGTGGACAGTTCATTCGGTGACGATCCCGCTGTGCATCTGCTCTCATTGGGCCGGATTCTCATCGGCGCGGCTTTTCTCGGAGCGATCACTGACGCCATGCTCCTCGGCCATTGGTATCTCGTGCAGCCGGGTCTGCCGCGCCGCCTGTTGAACGAGATCGTCGCGGCTCTGGGCGCGGTGTGGCCGCTCGAGGTCGTGGTCATGCTAGTACCCACCGGAATGGTGAGCGTGCTCACCGGCACCGTGGATGATGGTTGGGGCGGAACGCTCGGATGGTTCTGGTGCGCCTGCGCGATCACGACCGGGGTGCTGGTGTGGGTGACCCGCGCTGCTCTTCGCGAGCGTCAGTATTCAGCCGTCATGGCAGCCACCGGTTTGTTGTACCTCGCGCTCATCACCGCCTTCGGCACCGATGTGGTCGCGCGAGCGGTTCTTGAAGGGGCGTGATGAACTACTCGTCGTCGTGGGGTCAGTTGACGAGTCGTTCGTGACCTGCCCAATATGGCTCGCGAAGTTTGAACTTCTGCAACTTGCCGGTCGCGGTGCGGGCCAATTCGTCGCGGAAGTCGACTTTCTTCGGGCACTTGTAGCCCGCGAGTTTGGTCTTCGTCCACGCGATGACGTCGGCTTCGGTCAGGGTTGAGCCCTCGGTGGTCACGACCAGGGCCGTCACCAACTCGCCCCATTTCTCGTCAGGGATGCCAATGACCGCAACCTCGGCGACCTCGGGGTGCTGGAAGATGGCGTCCTCGACCTCGATGGATGAGACGTTCTCACCGCCGGAGATGATCACGTCCTTCTTGCGATCCGAAATCGTCACATAGTTGGCGTCATCAATCAGGCCGCCATCACCAGTGTGGAAGAAGCCGTCACGCGTCACGTCGGCGGTGGCTTCGGGCTGCTCCCAGTACCCCTCCATGATCATGTTGCCCCGCGCGCATACCTCGCCGCTGGGATCGATTTTCATGGTGCAGCCCACCACAGGTGCACCGGCGCGATTCAGCATTGCAGCCCGGTCACCAGAGCTGAGGTCATCCCACTCGGCGCGCCCGCGGTTGAGGGTGAGCAGGGGAGCGGTCTCGGTGAGTCCGTAGATCTGCGCGAATTCCCACCCCAACTCGGTTTCGCACCGTTCGATGGTGCGGGTAGGCGGCGGTGCACCGGCGACGACGATACGGAGTTTGCCGCTGCCAGGTATCGGCCCGTGCCACTCTTGGGCCGCATCAAGGATCATGTTCAGGACTGCCGGGGCGCCACACATGAGCGTTACGCCTTCGCGTTCGATGCGTTGGAGAATCTCCGTGCCATCGATTTTGCGCTGGATGATGTGTCGGGCTCCCATCCCAGTGACGGCGTACAACATGCCCCACCCGTTGCAGTGGAACTGGGGAAGTGTGTGCAGGTACACATCGCGGTCGCTGACACCCATGTGCCACCCGAATACGACGGCATTTGTCCAGAGGTTGCGATGGGTGAGTTGCACACCCTTCGGGCGTGCGGTCGTACCGCTCGTGTAGTTGATCGTCGCGGTGGCGTTTTCGTCGTAGGTCCATTCCGCGGGCGTGTTGTCGAAGTCCATGAGTGCCGCATCGCTGTCGGTGCCGATGGTCCATTTCATCTCGCAGTCGACGCTGGCCAAGGCGTCCTCGAGTTCAGGATCGACGAGTAGCACGCGCGCTCCTGAATGCTTGACGATGTAGTCGACTTCCTCGGCGACGAGGCGGAAGTTCACTGGAACCAGGATGCGCCCCGAACCCGACACGCCGAACAAGGCGGTGAGGAGACGAGCCGAATTGTGAGAGACCATGGCGACACGCTCGCCGACTGCAATTCCGAGCCGGTCAAGTCCGGCAGCGATGGCGCGAGCACGCCGCGCCATCTGGCGATAATCGATCGAGTCCCACGAGGGTGCGGGTTGATCGGGTTCATCGACGATGGCGACCCGGTCGGGGTAAACCAGCTCGGCGCGGCGTAAAAAATCATTTACGGTCATAGGGACGAACATGCCCTACACCGTAGTCGGCGCTGCTGTGACCGAAGTCATGGAATCTCGGCGCGAAGATGACGGCGCGTAGTGTGCAGCCATGGCACGCCGAGACGGAATGACCATCCCATTGCCTGGCCACCTGCACGCTCAGCGCGATCGCATCGTCGAGCTGGCCGACCTTGGCTACACCGATGTGTGGAGCGCGGAATCTGATGGTGCCGATGGGTTCACACCGCTGGCGCTGGCGGCTGCATGGGAAGAACGACTCCGCCTTGGCACGGCGATCATCCCGGCCTTCACCCGCGGTCCGGCGTGTCTGGCGCAGTCGGTGGCCTCCCTGGCCGATGCAGCACCTGGCCGTTTCACCATTGGAATCGGTTCATCGAGTGATGTGATCGTGGGGCGCTGGAACGGCATCCCATTCGAACAGCCGTACCGCCGTGTGCGCGACACGGTGCGATTCCTGCGCGATGCCCTCAGCGGTGAGAAGGTGGCGCAGCGCTACGACACGTTCGAGGTGAATGGTTTTCGTTTGGGTGTGAAGCCGGAGGTGTCGCCGCCGATTCTGGTTGCCGCACTGCGGGAGCAGATGCTGCGTCTGGCGGGCCGCGAAGGCGATGGCGCCATCATCAACTGGCTCGCACCGCACGATGTCGCAACGGTCGCCTCGGTGGTCAATGAGGCGGCGGGTGGCGATGCTGAGATAGTCGCGCGGATATTCGTATGTCCGAGCGATAACACCGAGGTTGTGCGCGCGGGAGCGCGTTACGCCATTGCGGCGTATATGAATGTGCCGGTCTATGCCGAATTTCAGCGGTGGCTGGGGCGTGGCGATGCTCTTGCGGGAATGTGGGAGGCGTGGGCAGCAGGCGACCGCCGCCAGGCTCTTCGGGAGATTCCCGATGAAGTGGTCGATGATTTGGTGGTGCATGGAACGCCGGAGCAGTGTCGTGCCCGCATAGATGAGTATGTGGCGGCTGGGGTCACGACGACAGCTCTTGCGATTCTCGGCCTTGACCCGGATGTGTCCCATGATGAAGCCGTCCGCGCACTCGCACCGCAGGTCTAAAGGCGGCGCATCTGTCGCCTACTTGCGTCGTGGCGATGAATTAGGCGGCCCGATCGGCTGTGTGTTCAGTGGGGGGAATCATGCTGTGGGCTGATCGGCGTTGTGCAAGTTGGGCGCGCAACACGGCGATGTGAGCCAAACCGCGTTGCCGGGTGTCGTCGTCGATGCGGAATCGCTCGCGAGCTGGTAGCTCCTGCTCGGCGAGAAGCGTCAGTTGCTCGGAGTCGAGGTGACGATGTTCGCTGCTGTTGCTCATATGTCCACCATGACACAGGGGTGTAACACCCAGAACTGGTGACGCTAAAGGGCGCGAAGGCCAGCGGTGACGGCAGCCGCGGTCACGATCACCACGATGAATGGCGCGCGTCGCCACACCAGCACCCCGGCAGCAGCCATCCCTACTTGGCGAGCATCTGCATCAAGCGAGGTGCCATCGGTCAAGGTCAACTGGGCGACCACTGCAGCGACAACAGCTGCTGGGATCAGCGAGGCCAGGCGCGCAGTCGATGGATACTTCGTGATCAGGCGGCCACCGAGAAACATGCCCACAACACGTTGAAGTGCAACACCTGCTGCGAGTGCAGCGACGACAATCCAACTCATTGATGTGTCCCGGATCGAATTCCGAGCGCCACGACCGCGCCGCTGACACTCAGAATGATTGGAACACCCGCCGGGGCGACACCGAGCAAACCAACGCAGACCGTGGCGCCGATGACAGCAGCGACAAACCCAGCGCGCTCCCTCAAGAGGTTCCCGATAATTGCCAACATGGCGGCGGGGAAGACGGCATCTAGCCCCCATGCTCCGGCATCGCCGATGACATTGCCGAACACAATGCCAACGATCGTTCCCGACCACCATCCCGCATGCATCGCTGCGGTGACTCGCCAGAAGGTGCGGATGACATCGCGTTGGGCGTCGTGCTGCACCGCAAGACCGACATTTGGATCAAACGACTGCAGCGCAATAGCCAGACGATGAGCACGACCCACCGAGATACGTGCCCCGAGACTCGCCGCGAGCAGGCCAAAGCGCGAGGCGACCACCCACCCGGCGATCAGGGCGGCGAGTAGCCCGCCACCGGCATCGCGCACGGCCAAGTAGGCCAACTCTGTCGTTGCCGCGTTGATCACGACCGCAGCGACGAACGTTCTTGCCTCAGATTCGATTCGTTCGAGAACGACGACATTGACTGTGATGCCGAGGGCAAAAAAGGTGGCCGCGATGCCGAACAGGACGCCCAGCGGCGGCGTCGAGGAGCGATCGCCCGTCATTGATGGATTTTGACACCTGCGGTGATGGGCAGCGCCAGCGGACGGGCTCTCACCACCTCTGGCGACGTGCTGTCATCTGGAGGCGATGACGACGCAGCAGATGAACGCCACTGCGCACAGCACGGTGAGCAGAGCCACCGTCGAGGGCCGGCGTGTGTGCCCGCGTCGATCCGATTCCACCAGCGCGCATGCTCCACCTGCGACAACCCCTCCGAGATGTCCTCCAATGGAAATGCCAGGCACCACGAACGTGATCAGAAGGTTCATGAGGAGCAGAGACCCGATGCCGGTGTTCATCGGATTGACCCCACGCCGCCAGAATCCGATCGCTGCGAAACCCATCAACCCAAAGACGGCTCCCGATGCCCCTCCATGAAGTCCGTTCGGCTGAAGAGCCAACGCCCCTGCAGACCCACCGAAGATCGAGGTGAGGTAGATGATGCTGAACGAAACCGGGCCGAGCGCACCCTCGAGCATGCGCCCCAATTGGTACAGCAGGAACATGTTGAACGCGAGATGGATGGCACCGAAGTGAATGAACCCAGATGTTGCAAAGCGGTACCAATCTTGGGGGCCGTCAATAAATGGTCCATACAGGCCGAGATCGGCGTGCAGCGCCGTCACGGAGCTGTTGAGCGTGGCGGCGTCGGCAACCGTCATTACCGCGAAGACCGCGACATTCACAGCGATGATGGCACGGGTGAGCGCACCCGAGTTGCGGGCCGACCACTGTCGGGCACGGACACTGGCAGCGGGTCGACTGGCTCGGCGGCAATCGTGGCAGATACTGCCAACTGCTCCTGGGGTGAGGCAGTCAGCACATGAGAGTCGGGCGCATCGCGTACAGCGCCGACCAGCGGGCCGGCCGGGATGTCGGTGGCACATATCAGCCGACGGGGCGACGGCCGCGTCGGGTCGTGGGGGCGGAAGATCAGTCATTGCGGGCCTCTGCCGAGCGGCGCAGCACCTCGAATGAGTGGATACCGGTGGCGTGGCCATCGGACCAGACGATGGCGAGCCCCCATAGACCATGCATCTCGGCACTCACGAGCGTGATATCGGCGGGCACCTTTGGGCCGCCCTGCGGTCGTAACTGGACGCAGGCGGCGCACGGGCACGACCTCCGCATTTCGTTCAATGGGAACTCAACGACCATTCCGTCATCCCACTCGACGGTGACGCCCGATGAACGAGAGGCTGCAATAGATACGACCTGTGGCATATCAGGCGACGGGGTCCATGAACTCGGCATGTTCGTGAGCTGAGGGATCGCGGAGATCGCGGCCGTCCCCGCTGTCGCACCCGCTACTGGCGATACACCACACGAATACCAGACCGGCAGCAAGAACACAGCGCCGAACGACCACGTCGCCACGCTATCGGTAGTCTGAGCGCGTGTCTGATCGTCCCCCGTGCATTATGACGGTGCACGCCCACCCTGATGACGAGGCCTCAAAAGGGCCCGGCACCATCGCTCTGTATTCCTCGCGAGGTGTTTCGACCGTGCTGGTGTGCTGCACCGGGGGAGAAGAAGGAGACCTGCAGAATCCCGCCTTGGCTGAAGCGGGCGGACCTCTACACGGTCTCAAAGGCAGTGCCTTGTCACAGGCCATCGCGGAGATGCGTCCGGCAGAATTGGCGGCGAGTGCGCAGGCCATTGGGTTTGACCACGTCGTAATGCTTGGGTACCGCGACTCTGGGATGGCTGGGTGCGATGCCAATACGCACCCCGACTGCTTCGCAGCTGCACCCCATGACGACGCATGTCGCCGGTTGGTGACAGAAATCCGGCGCCACCGACCCGACGTGTTGCTCACCTACCCGGATGATCAGCGCGGCTATCCACATCCTGACCACCTGAGGGTGCATGAGATCTCAATGGCTGCCGTTGAGCATGCGGCTGATCCGGCGTGGTATCCAGACACCGGTCCCGCTCATGACGTTCGCAAGGTGTACTACAGCGCGTGGTCTCGCCGCCGGCTCCTCGCCCTGCACGACGCTCTGCTGAAGAAGTGGGGTGAATCGCCGTTTGATGAACGTTGGTGGGAACGACCCGATACCGACCATCGCATCACCACCCGCATTGACGTAGCCGACCATATGGCGGCTCGCAGTGCCGCTCTCCGCGCCCATGCGACACAGATCGACCCTGCGTCGCCGTTCTGGTTTGGCCTCGACGACGATGAACTCCGCACGGTCTACCCATTTGAGGACTGGATTCTTGCGCGGCCGAGTTGCGATGAGGGTGCCGCGGAGGAGGACGATCTTTTCGCTGGCCTTGACGATGTTCGTTGTGATGCGGATGGTCAGTATTTCCGTGCCGCGGGAGCGCCGGCATCATGAGTGTGCGCTGGCGGGTGTCCTTCGGCGGCCGTGATGTCGTCGTCGAGGGCCCAGAGGATGCGGCGGTGACGGTGACCGTGCCAGCCGCTGCTGTGACCGCCGACGGATTCGATCCGACCGAGGCCTACATGCGGGGATCATTGAAAGCTGAGGGGAACACCGGTGTTCTCTTCGGAGTTCTTGCCGATGGCTCAGCGCTCAGTGCGCTGACCCGGCTCGCATCGCGTCCCTGAGTTCGCGGTAGCCGATCAAGGTGATGTCTCGATTGGCGATCATGTCCGCGATCGCTGGGTCAAGCGCAAGCTGAAGATCGTCGATCCATCCGCCAGCGTCGGTGGTCATCGCGCGCACCTCGGGGGTGTCGATCGCGGGCTGAATATGCACCTCGGTGACGCCGATAGGCAATGACTCGATGGCTGCCGCGAGCCGTTCACGTGACCCCGGACGCCAATCGTGGTCGAAGAAATCGGGGTGGATGATGTCGCGCTCGGCGGCGAGGCGCCGAAACGCGAACCCGACGGTTTCTTCCGACACGGTAGATGGCAGACGGATCGGCAGGCGGAACTCGTCGGCGAGATCGAGGTACACGTCGAAGAATTCAGGACGCAATGTCATCTTCGTGAGGTGTGGTGCCAAGTGAGTGACATCGAGTCCCCAGGCCCCAGCACGTGTGATCTGGGTCCGCAGCTCCCGGTAGACCTCATCAAGATCGGCGTGCTCCCATAAGTCGTCGGGGGAGGCGGGGAATCCTCCGTCGCCCGACAGCAATGAGGGTGCGTGGGTCACTGGCCCCCATCGGTAGGTGGGGTGCTCAGAGTTGAGTGTCAGGTGGACGCCGACGTCGTCCGCGGCGGTCAGACCCGCGGTGGCGTGACGCGCCCATGGGGCGGGGACCATCAGCGATGCACAGGTTGCAACGCCGTCGCGAAGTGCGGTGAAGACGCCAATGGTGGATGCATGCGATGCACCCAAGTCATCACAGGAAATGATGAGCGCGCGTGCGTCCGATGGAAGATCAAGGCGATCCAGCAGCAACGACACAGAGTGAGGCTACCGCTCTGCAGCACCCACGCAGAGACTCCAGATCCCTCGTCGGTCTGAACGTGCCTCCCGCTCCGCGCGGGTGAGCACGGCATCATGCTCCCCGTTTGGGGGTATGACCAATCGTTGGGCCCATCCGTGTCGCAATAGCGCGGCATTGAGGGAATGGTCGAGGCCGATTGGGGTCACGACGGCGAGCAGTCGACCGTAATGGTCACGAGGCACGACGTCGCGGTGTAGTTCAACCGATGAGCCGATGGGGGCGCTGCGCGCAGTGAATTCCGCCGCTTGCGTAGCCCCACACTCGGGATCATCGTCGGCGAAGAGTTCAGGAGTGTCGATGCCGAGCAAACGGACACGCTCTGTGGCCCCGCCGATGTCGACGATGACCGTATCCCCATCGACGTGACCTGTCACCACGGCGACATCTGCTGCCCGTTGTGCCGATCCGCACCCTAGAAGCGATATGGCCAGTGCCAAATATGGTGCTGTTCTCAGAGCCGTTCGATAAGTGTGCCCGTGCCGAGTCCACCACCGCAGCACATCGAAATGAGGCCGAATCGGCCTGAACTGCGCTCCAACTCGTGGAGCGCTTTGGTCATGAGGAAGGCGCCCGTCGCGCCGAGAGGGTGACCCAAGGCGATAGCGCCGCCGTTCGGATTGGTGCGGGCGAGATCAGCACCTGTTTCGGCTGCCCATGCCAACACCACAGATGCAAAGGCCTCGTTGATCTCGAAGGTGTCGATGTCGTCGATACCAAGACCGCTGCGGTCCAGTAGGCGTTGCGTTGCATCGATTGGGCCGGTCAGCATCAGAACCGGGTCAACACCAACAAGACAGGTATCGACAATTCGTGCTCGTGGTGCGAGACCGAGTTCGTCGGCCTTCTTGGCAGTCATCATGATGACCGCCGCAGCACCGTCAGAGATCTGCGAGGAGTTACCCGCGGTATGGACTCCATCGGGACGCGCGACGGGCGACAGTGCCCCGAGTCGTTCAAGATCGGTGTCGCGAATGCCCTCGTCGCGTTCGATGGTGTGCATGTCACCGGTGGGCTGTCCGTCGGCATCAAGCACCGGGGCCTCCACGGGCACCCACTGGCCAGCAAATCGGTCTTGTTCCCAGGCCGCTGCTGCACGCTGCTGCGACTCGAAGCCAAAGCGGTCGGTGTCGGCACGGCTGATTCCCCAACGGTCGGCGATACGTTCCGCGCCTTCAAATTGCGAGGTCATCTCGTACTGCTCAAAATATGGCTTCGGAATCGGAACGCCCAGCCCGAGTTTCTTCGACGAATTCGACCCGATTGGCACCCGAGACATCACCTCAACTCCGCAGGCCATGGCAACATCGGTGACTCCTGCAGCGACAAGGCTGGAGGCGAGGTTTGTAGCCTGCTGGGATGACCCGCACTGGGTATCGACAGTGGTGGCTGCGCTCGACAGGGGGAGACCCGCGGCCAGCCACGCTGTTCGCGTGACGTTGAAACTCTGCTCGCCAACCTGAGAAACGCAGCCCCCAACGACCTGCTCGATCTCTGCGGCATCGATGCCGGTTCGGTCGATGGCGGCTCGCTGTACCCGACCGAGAAGGTCACCAGGATGCAGGCCGGCGAACCCTCCGTTGCGTCGACCGATGGGGGAGCGAACGGCATCGACGATGACGACGTCGTTCGGGGCGAGAGGTGAATCTGGCGATGTCATGGCCTCACCCTACGACTCGTGGAGCACTCCCGCGCCATTGGCAGTGCTGTGCGTCACCGGGCGGTTACAGAGTGAATTCAGCACGGACGTCACTGCGGCGTCCTGCTCGCCAATCGGCAACAAATGACGCTCGATCCCCACGAAGGAGCGTCGTGCGGTGTTCGATCGGTCGACCAGCTACACAGCCGGTCCGAACCACACAGAACACCGGAGCGCCATGGTCAACATCCAAGAGGTCAGCGTCCGCGCCATGGACGGTTGCAGGCGTGATGGTCTCGATTCCCGACGTCGGTCGACCAATGCCGGATGCCTCGAGTTCGTCGTAGAGAGCAGTGTGCGTGAAGTCGACGTCGAGCAAACAGCGCGCAACATCAGCATCGAGTCGCACGCGGTCGAGGGCTAGTACCTCACCCGCAGCGAGACGGAGCCGATCGAGATGGATCATCATGGAGCCCGCGGGAAGTCCTAGCTGCTGAGCGGCGACGTCATCGGTGTCCTCGCGAAGAGTAAGAACGGTTGACGACTGTTCATGACCAGCATCTTCAACAACTCGAAAGAGGCTGTATAGCGAGCCCAGAGATTGCTCGAGGCGACCATCATCGACGGTTGTGCCAATGCCCCTCGAACGCCGAACGATGCCATCGTTGCCGAGGCCCTGCACGGCGTGACGAGCGGTGTGGCGGGACACGCCGTACACCTCCATCAATTCACGGTCGGTTGGAAAGCGCTCCGCGAAGTGCCCAAGATCAAGCCGCCGACGCAACTCATGCTCCAGCTGGGCCCACAGGGGCTCGCGGCCCGAGCGATCAATCTGTAATGCGCCAATACCGAAGTCAGCCATCATCACCCAAGTGGAATGCAGACGGAACCGGCTTGAGTGGACGCGCGTACCACAGCGGACGACGAAGGCCTCCGGGTCCTGGGGCGGGGCGCGTCTTGGACAACCAGTCCAAATAGGCCTCACGTGACTTCGCTGTGTCCACGACCACATCACCGTACTCATCGCCGGGCTGTGCGGGGCCGACGCGCACGCGCTGGTGCCAGCACTGCATACCCGAGATCGGATCGGGCTGCACCGCGAATGTCAGGTTCTGGTGCACTCCGGTGTCGTTCCACCAAATGCGTTCAGTGTCAGGATCCTCTGAGGTGTATGACGACATCCCCTTGGATCGACGTAGCGACCACTCGCTCCCATCGTTGTTGATACGAGCGAGACCGGCACCCCACGAGCGCGCCTTCTCCTCCTCGATGCGCCACCGGCCCATGTGATGGCTGGCCGCGACGACACCAGGTCGGATGCCTTCCGTACGCCAAGACGAAATCACGAAGTGTCCGATGCGCGTAGTGACACGTACGAGACCGTTCTCATCGATGCCAAGACGCTCCGCGTCGCTTGGGTGTAGCCACAGCGGATGCCGGTGGCTGATCTCGTTCAGCCATTTGGAGTTCGCTGAGCGTGTGTGGATCAACGTCGGGATACGGAACGTCGGCAGCAGGATGCGCTCGTCGTTGTCCATGTCAAGGTCCTCCCAGTGCACATGGGACGGGATCCATTTCGGCGTCGCGTACTCGGGCCACCCCCAGTCACGCAGGGTGGTGGAGAACAATTCAAGTTTCTTCGAAGGAGTGGGAAAGCCTTCTTTCAACTCTCCATCGACCTCTACCGCGGGCGAACCATCGCCGAGTTTTGGAACCGACAACTCGCTCAATGATTCACGTGAGCCGTCCCATGTGCCGGGGGTTCCAGGTTTGCGGTACACGCCAGATGTGTCGCGAACACAGCCATCGACCGCGGCGGCGTCAACCGCACGCTCGTATGGGGTGTAGGGGTCGCCCGGAACGGCGAACGCGCCTCGATCACGCATGAAGTCGAGTGGTGTTTGACCAGCAGCCTGTGCTGCCTCGCTCAGTCCGGGGACACCGTCGGCGAACATACGTCCGTAGTACTCGTCGATTCCGATTGGTTCACCCGGGCGATCGATCGACTCGAAGTGTTCTCGAATACCGAGCGAACCGTCGGGGTCGATGCGCCACGACAGATCAATCCAGAACTCGTTCTCCTCCCACACCTCGCCGTCGTTGAACTCCCACGTGCGACGGTCGGGGCCGATCTCCTCGCCATTTAGTTCGGCGTAGCGGCGCATCACCGGTTGACGGAAGCCAATCCAACGTCCTGCATGGGTCTCGTAACTGGCGATGTCGTGACGCTCAGAGCCCACACCCATCGGCAAGACATAGTCGGCAAACCACGAGGTTTCGGACCACGTTGGCGTGAGAGCAACATGACACCCGACCTTGCCGGGATCCTTGAGCGCCTCGAGCCATGAGAAGCCGTCGGGGTTGGTCCACACCGGGTTATAGACACGAGTGAAGTAGGTATCCAGCCGCCCGCGACCCTCATTCAAGAAGTGGGGCAGCAGGATGGACATTTCGTGATAGGCGAGCGGATATTCCGTCGGCCAGTTCATTTCGTTCCATTCCCGGATGGGCTGTGTGCCCTTTGGGGCGGCGGGCGTGAACTTGTTCCAACCGTTCGCGCTTGTACCGCCGGGAGTTCCCACGGAACCGGTCAACACGTTTAAGAAGAAGAGGCACCGGGCAACCTGCCAACCGCCGAGGTTCCCCGCACCGGCACTACGCCAGTTGTGCGAGGCGAACTTCGTTGGGTGACGGCCAATGATTCGTGCGATCTCGACGATGGTCTCTGCCGCGACACCGCACACGTGTTCCGCGCGCTCGGGCGTGTACTCCGCGTACTCATCGAGGAGTGCGGTTTCCAGCGAGTCGAAGGTGCAGTCAAGGTCTGGACGGGTTTCGGTGAGGTAGGTCTCCCAGTTGACCCAACGCCGCACAAAGTCACGCTCCCATGTCCCATCAAGTAGCAACTGCCGGGCCATAGCCAAGAGCATGAACGGTTCGGTTCCGGGCCATGGAGCGAGCCAATGGTCGGCTTTTGCACCGGTGTTGGACAAGCGCGGGTCGACACAGATGACCGTCGCGCCAGCTGCTTTGCCCTCCATAATGCGCTGTGCATGCGGATTGAAATAGTGGCCTGCTTCAAGATGCGACGAGATCAGAAAGATCACTTCTGCGTTGGCGAAATCAGATGACGGGCGGTCGAAGCCCATCCACGACTGGTATCCGATGCGGGCATTCGAGGAGCAGATGTTGGTGTGACTGTTGTGGCCGTCAACGCCCCATGCATGCAGTACTCGCTCGGTGTAACCGTCCTCGCCTGGTCGGCCAACGTGGTACATGACTTCATTGCCGCGGCCCTCGGAGATTGCTGTGCGGATCCGGCCGCCGATCTCTTCGAGTGCCTCATCCCAGGTGATGCGCTCCCACTGGCCCGATCCTCGTTCTCCAACGCGCCGCATCGGATACAGCACACGCTCGGGGTCGTGGACCTGGTTGATGGTGGCTGGGCCTTTGGCGCAGTTGCGCCCACGGCTGGCTGGATGTTCGGGGTTGCCCTCGAACTTCACGACCTCACCTGACTCTTTGTCGATGAAGGCAACAAGGCCACAGGCCGCTTCACAGTTGAAGCACGTCGTGGGAACGAGGGTGTAGTGGCGCTCGCGCCGCTCGGGCCATGCCTTGGCGTCAAGTTCTGTCCAGTCGTGCCACTTCTCGTGTGGTGGATGGTTGGTCAAAGACATCGCGGGTTCCGATCAGGAGAGAGGGACGGACTGGCCTGCGCGAACGTAGGCATCTTCGTAGCTGAATAGGCCGATGAGGGCGCTGAGGCCGGCAAACGCGGCGAGCGCGGTTGTGGCATCGCCACTGCTCGCGAGTGCGATCGCTGCAAGGACCAACGGGAGCACAATTCCCGCGAGGACACCGCCGAACCAGAATCGTCCGGCATATGCACCTTTGGTCATCTCGAGGACGGCGAGTTCCACCGAGCGGGACGGGTGAGACCACAACTCCGTCGCAATAAGTCCGCCAAGAGAACCCAGACCGATCAGCATCACGATCACGATGGCGTCTTGTTCTGGAACATCGATCACGAGATCCAGCAGGGCGTACGCGCTGGATCCAGCAACAGCCGCTTGGGCAAGAAGTGTTGGCAACAACAGTGGGGTCTGCCAGAGGTCCCGTCCCTCGCATTGGCCGAAGAGAAATGCTGTGTATCCGGCTACAGCTGCTCCGAGCGCGACCATCGGTAGGGCGAGCCATGGCAGAGCACCTTCGGCGTTGATCAGATCGACCAAGCCCCAGAGACCGGTCAGCCCAGCAAAGGCACCGAGAATCCAGGCACCGCGAACCAGCCAGGACGAGGTGTTGGACTTCGTCAAGATGTACAAGAACCGTCCTGGTTGTTTGAGGTCGCCGATGAGCAAGGCCCCGGTGATCGCCGTGAAGATCGCGGCCACGACCGCGGGGAGCACACCTGCAGCACTTGAGGATGTGCCATGACCCATGGCCACCATGAGCGCGGCAACACCCATGACGCCGGCTGCCACGGCTTTGGTGACGAGGTAGCCCGACACCTTCGATTTCCAGGTCATCGGGTGGGTGGTTGTGTAGGCGGTACGCGCGACGACACCGTTTCCGGAATGGTTGGCCATCACCGGGCTGATCGTGGGGTGATCTTTGGTTGTGTCGGCCCAGATCATGCCGTCGTTGGCAATGCGCGTACGTGTGGGGTCGAGAGACGCCTGATCAACCCCCCGGTAGAACACCTTCGGGTTTGTTCCCTGTTCGGGAGCGCGCACCGCAGTGGCATCGCGCGCCACGATCTTGCTGATCTCGGATTCTGGATCGTCGAGGTCGCCCGTGATGATCGCGTGCGTCGGGCAAACGACGACACATGCCGGCTCCAAACCAACTTCAACCCGGTGGTTACAAAAGTTGCACTTATGGGCCGTGCCGGAATCCGGGTTGATGTAGATGGCGTCGTAAGGGCAGGCGTTCATACACGCCTTACAGCCGATGCAACGACTGTCGTCGAAGTCGACGACCCCGTTGTCGGTGCGGTGTAGGGCGCTGGTGGGGCAGATGGTCATACATGGCGCGTCGTCGCAGTGATTGCACCGCATGACCGAGAAAGTGCGTCCCGTATTTGGAAACGCTCCCGTCTCGATGTACTTCACCCAGGTCCTGTTCACCCCCAGTGGGACGTCGTGCTCGCTCTTGCATGCGACCGTGCAGGCGTGGCAGCCAATGCAGGAGTCACTGGCCAGGACGAAACCGAGGCGTGTCATATCAGGCCCTTCCAGAGAGCATCAGGTTCAGGAGATCGCGGTACCCCCGTTGAGGAGTTGGCCGGCGACGGCAGTTCCCGCCGATCCGCTTCCGGCAATCAAGATGCTGGTGGCGCATTGTGCTCATTGTCCCCCTTTGGACGTGTGTCACGGACCCTAGCTAGCGCCCGCGTATGTGGTGCGTAGTTGTCATTAGGCGCTCTGCGTGGTGGCCTGCCATGCGCCGTATCCACCGAGCACGTCGCTGACATCTCCGAATCCCCGCTGGCGCAGCACGCTGGCCGCAACCGACGAGCGGTAGCCACCTGCGCAGTACACGACCGTCGGCACTCCTGCGGACAACTCTGAGCTGCGGGCTGGCAGCTGACCCACCGGGATGCAGATTGCACCAGGAATGGTGCCATCGGCGGTTTCGCCCGGGTTACGCACGTCCACCACCTGCAGCTGGTCGAGCTCCGAGTGGCGTGTGTTGAACTCTTCGGGCGTCAGGCGGCTGGCACGCGCGGTCTGCTCCGGATTGGCGGTCATGGTGCCGTATGGGTCGTCGATGCAGCCGATGACGCGATCGAAACCAATCCGCGCCAAGCGGTTCTTTGCCTCGAGCTCGTACCCCGGCTCGACGAAGAGAATGATGTCAACGTCGCTCGGAACGACCGAGCCGGCAAATTCCGCGTAGCGCCCCTCAAGACCGACGTTGACTGCGCCGAGAAGGTGTCCTCGGGCGAAGTCCTCGGGTGTGCGCCCGTCGATGAGCATCGCTCCGTCAGCCATTGCGGCGCGCGCAGCGTCGAGAGTGAGCGGTGTAGGAGGCTCGGATTCATCGAGGAGAGGGCGCTCCTTACGATTCAGAATGGCATCGAACACGAAGTAGCCAGGCGCCGGCGGCTGCCCCTCGGTCACCAACGCCATGAATGTTTCTCGGTCCGGAGCACGCAGGGCGTAATTGGTTGCCTTCTGTTCACCGATGGTGGAGGAGCGCTCAGTTGAGAGATTCTTCCCGCAGGCACTGCCTGCTCCGTGAGCTGGATACACGCGGGTGGCGTCGGGGAGCGTCATCAACTTGTTATGGAGTGAGTCGAACAACTTGTCGGCCAACTCATCACGAGTGAAGCCGATAGAGGACAACAGATCCGGTCGGCCGACATCTCCGATGAACAGCGTGTCGCCGGTCAGGACACCGTACGGATCCGTGTCGGGTCGTTCGCGCACGACGATGCTCATCGATTCAGGGGTGTGGCCGGGTGTATGGCGAAATTCGAGGGTCACGTCGCCGAGGCTGAGCACTTCGCCATCGTCGACGCCACGGTGCGCGAACTCTGTTTCGGCCACCGAGGAGTAGACAATCTCCGCGCCGGTGGCTGCGGCGAGTTCGAGATGCCCCGACAGAAAGTCGGCGTGAAAATGCGTTTCGATGACCAACTCGATGCTGAGTCCGGCCTCAGCAGCATCGGAGAGGTACTCCGAGATGTCGCGTTGGGGGTCAACGACGACTGCACGACCGGTCGTGTCATCACCGATGAGGTACGACGCGTGGGAGAGACAGTCGAGGTAGTACTGGACGAACTTCATTGTGGCTCCTTTCGCCTATACGCGATCATAATGTACGGACATATTGTCGTCAAGAAACCTTCGTCATCATTCGACGGTGAGGATCTCGTCGGTGTCGTGATCGATGAGGGCGGCGATCACGGTGGGCATGACCGTCCCAGTCGATGCACACACCTCAGCAAGGTGCCGTCGCATGGTCGTGGTACCCGATCGGGCCACATGTTCGATGGCATCGTCTTCGGATAGTTCTGGTGGGAGATATTGCTCGACGCCCGCGAGCATCGCATCTGCGGCATCTGTCCGGAGGCCCGCACGGGCCGCACTCGCCCCAGAAATTGCGCCGCAGCGTTGATGAGTCATCACGACCACAAGGGGTACGGCAAGGGCCACGACAGCGAACGCAAGGCTGGCCAGTTCCTCATCGTTGGGAATGGCTCCAGCAACGCGGATGGAGAACACCTCATTGTCAGCGGTGCCGCGCAGCCCGTTGTCCGCAATTCGTGCGTCAGAGCATGTCAATAGAGCGACATGCGGTGCCTGGTGGCGTTCGGGTTCGATATCGCGTGCCGGTAGTGCGTCATGGGCTGCGACCAAGTCGCGCCATAGTTGTTCGTCCTGTGGCGCCGTAGCGCTCACACCGAAACCCCTCGTTCGTCAATGCCGGATGACCGTGGATCGATGACTAATTCGCCGTCTACGGCTTGGTGGGGCGTCGCGTGGATTCGTCCGTCGAGTTGATCCCATAATCCGCTGCGGTGCAGCACATCGCGAACCGGACCTTTCACGTCGCAGAGGTGCAATTCAACCGGCGACTCCGCAAACTCGGCGATGATTTCAGACAGTGTCTCTGCTCCGGTGGCATCAATGTCATTGATACCAGAGCAGTCGAGGACCATTCGGTGCCGACCGTCTGACGGATCAGCTTCGGCGAGCAGTAAGCGTTTCACGTACTGACTGTTTACGAATGACAACGCGGCATCAATTCGGATGACGCGCACGCCAGCGGCTTGGACCGCTTCTGGGAATCGGTCGATGTTTCGGTAACTGGTGGTGTCCGGAATGCGTCCGAGCACGGCGGTATGCGGTCGCGACATCCGGGCGAAGACAACGAGCATCGACGCAACGACGGCGATGAGAATGCCGAGTTCAATGCCCACCGCAAGGGTGCCAATGAAGGCAACCCCCATACCAATGGTGTCGGAGCGCTTCACGGTGGCGATATGACGCATCTCGGCGATGTCGATCAGGTTGATGACCGCCACGATGATGATCGCACCGAGTGCTGCCTTAGGCAGGTTGGTGAACAAAGGCGTGAAGAAGGCGATGGACACCAGCACTAGCAGCGCCGTGATGATTGATGCCAGCGGTGTGCGTGCACCCGCGGTGTCGTTGACCGCGGTGCGAGAGAAGCCCCCGGTCACCGGGTAGCCACCGAACACACCCGATGTCACGTTCGCCATTCCGAGGGCCACCAGTTCTTGGTTGGGCTCGACCTCGTAGCGATGTCGCCGTGCATAGACCTTGGCCACCGCGATGGATTCCATGAACCCGACCATGGTGATGACGAGGGCGGTGACGACAAGGTCACCGACGAGACCACCGTTGATCTCTGGTAGTCCAAATGCGGGTAACGAGTCGGGAATCGAACCGACGGTGGACACACCATCGTCGGCGAGGTTCGCACCGGCTGCAATGGCAGTTGTCGCGATAACGACGACGAGCGCGCCGGGAATACGTGGTGCGATGCGTTTGATTCCCAGTAGGGCGGCAATGCTCCCTGCGCCAAGCGCGAGGGTGACGCCATGGATATCGCCAAGAGCTTTGGAAACATCGATGACGGTCTCATAGAAGTGGTCGTTGCGATCGATGCTCACACCCAAGATGTGTTTGACCTGCGAGAAGCCGATGATGATGGCCGCAGCGGCTGTAAAGCCGACGAGTACAGAGTGCGACAAGAAGTTGACGATGAACCCAAGGCGACCAAGGCCGAGCATGAGATGCACCAGACCCACCATGATCGCCAACAGGGCTGCCGCTGATATGTAACCGGCGGTCCCTTGCTCGTAGAGCGGACTGAGCGCGCTTGCGGTGAGCAGCGACACGATGGCCACCGGTCCAACGGCGAGCTGACGGGATGTGCCAAAGATCGCATAGGCGAGCACCGGAAGGGTTGAGGCATACAGCCCAATTTCAGGTGGCAGGCCAGCTAGTAAGGCGTAGGCCATGCCCTGGGGGATCAGCATTGCCGCGATAGTGAGTCCCGCCGCGAGATCGCTGCGCAGATCAGGCCGCTGGTAGTTGCCCAGCCAATCAGTGATGGGCAGCACGCGGCGGAGCGATAGTGGCGACATGCGGGCAAATGTACGGACAAATCATGGATGCGTCAAGCATTGACGTGCGACCACCGTTACATCACTCCGACTTCCGCCGTGGCCGACGTCGCCCGCCCGACATCGGGCCTGCGACGGCGGTCGCTAGCGTGAGCGTCATGATCACGTCGACCCCCAACCCTCAACATTGTGATCCGACTGGCCACTCAAGTCGCCGCAATTGCCGGTCCTCGGTGTCGATAGCGGTGCCGGTTGTGCTGTTGCTCGTGCTGACTGGGTGTGGTGGCGGCAACGACAACGATGCAGAGGCCCCGTCGGCTGATGTCGCAACCAGTGTGATATCACCGGTTGTAGAGGTGGTGAACGCCACGGAATTTGCCGCTGTTGTTGATGAATCAGGCGTCACGGTGATCGACGTGAGGACCCCGGAGGAGTTCGCAGTATCGCGCCTAGAAAATGCAGCGCTCTTCGATATTGCATCGCCCGACTTCATTGAGATGATCTCCACCCTGGATTCCAGCGGACGGTACGCGGTCTACTGTCGGTCGGGTAATCGTTCCGCAGTCGCGACCGTGGCGATGCAGGACCTCGGATTCACCGACGTCGTGGAGCTCGGCGGGGGCATCGTCGAATGGGAGTCCGCGGGCTACCCCACTGTGTCGGGCTAAGCCTTGAGCAACAGTGTCAGAAGAGTTCGAGTTGTTGCCATGTTGTCGCGACAACCGCTACCGATGTCCACTTCAGCCCACCCTGACGGCCGGCTCTGCGAACTTCAACCGCGTCTGCAGGAAGCGAACGCGTTGCTCCATCAGCATCGATGAGCCGCAAACTGCCGTCGGCGTCGATACCGGTGATTCGAGCAGATCTCCAGCGACGTCTGCCCGCCGGTCGAAATCGTGCCGGCTCATCGTGACGTAGTCCGAGACGCGTCAGGCCGCCCCCGGTAATCACCGATGTCACACGCCCATAATCCGCCGTTGCAGGCGCTGCATCCCGGCGATCCACTTCTCGGTGTCGGTGGCTCGAAAGACCATGTAGTCGGCGACTTCGGCGTGGGGGAGTACGAAGAATCGCTCGGCCTCGACAGCCTCAATAACCCGATCGGCCACAACGGATGGCTCCAGAACCTCGCCGACGGAGCGAACAACTTCGCCACCGTCACCGAGGACCTCGCTTGCATTCAACATATTCGTGTTGACACCCTGTGGGCATAGACAGGTGACCTTGATTCCGCGAGCACCGTAGGTAATCGACATCCACTCAGCAAAGGCCACCGCGGCGTGCTTGGTGACCGAATACGGCGCAGATCCGATCTGCGCCAAAAGACCAGCGGCCGATGCGGTTGATGCGAAATAGCCCTCACCCCGCTCAAGCCACTCCGGCAGGAGGTACCGAGCAGCCCAGCGGTGCGCGTGGATATTTACATTGAACGAGGCATCCCACAGTTCTTCATCATCGAGAGGATCGATGCCGAGTGCCACGCCCGCATTGGCGAAGAACAAATCGATCGGGCCGTGCTGTGATCGCGCCTCATCGATCAGGGCGCGATTGCCGGCCTCGGACGAGAGGTCTGATGCGAGCGCTATGGCGTTGGGCATCTCGGCAAGTGACGGAGGAGTGATGTCCGTCGCGCTGACTCGAGCGCCGCGCGCCGCAAAGGCGCGACTCAACGCGGCGCCGATACCACCTGCAGCCCCGGTGACGACGACATGACGGTCGTAAAGGTCCATGGGGGCATGGTAGGCGAGAAGGTGCACGCACGATGTCTCCTCGGACGGTACGGTGGTCGGTGATGAGCAGCGATGCAGACACCACCGCCGTGATCGACGCAACTCCGACCGATGTCGGCACAGCAGCGGAATCGTCCACTGTGGCGGTCGCGGACCTCAACGCCGCTGTTGCCCAACTCGATGATGCATTGGGTCGTTTGGTGAGTCGAGACCTAGTGTCGGCGGGTGAGATGACCGACCTGCTCTTAGATGTGCGAGCTCTGCTTACCCGCGTCTGAGTAGGCCGCGGGCCACGCGCCCGAGTGCCACGCCAACGAACGCTCCGGCGACGATGTCGCTGGCGTGGTGTAAACGAACGTGGACTCTGCTGTAAGCGACGATCGCCCCGACCGGTAACAACCACCGTGCTGCGGAACGGCCGCGCATCGTTGACATCAACGAGATGGCGAATGCGGCTGACGATGCGTGCCCACTGGGAAACGACGATGTGCTTGGGGTGCGGACCTGGGATCGCTCGTCGCCACTCATGGTCGGACGAGGGCGGCGAATGAGTCGCTTCAGACCCTGGTTCACAACCAAGCTTTCAGCACCGAGCGCCAGAGCGAATACTGCTGCATCTCGTCGATGGCCACGACGGGCGATGAGTGCAAGATTTGCAAGGTGCCATACCCTGCTCCAATCGCCGGCCGCCGATGCCATGTCCATCGCCCGATTGAGCGGTCGTACAGATCGCGCGGGCTCGACCCAGCTGTCAATCCTGTGATCGAGGGCATCGATGCGGTCGATCAGACGTCGTTGCCGTCCGGTTGTCATCTCTCAAGCCCCGGATACACCTCCGGCGCCTCGATTGCTGCGAGTCGCGGATCACCACCGAACTCGGGGCACCATTGCTTGTACGCACAGAATGAACACAACGCAGACGTGCGCGCAGGGAATTCGCCCGATGCGCATGCTCTGCCGATGGCACCATGCACCGCGGTGAGGCGGTTCTCCATGAGTCGGCGGTTGGCGTCGGTCGGTCGGATCGAAATCGTGTCGCCGGTACGCACATAAAGCAATTGCACTGCATCAGGCCGTTCGCCCAATGCCGCCTCGCATAGAACGGCGTAGAAACGGACTCCTGATAGTGCGGATTGCTCGTATCCCTGACGCGGAACCTTTCCTGTCTTGTAATCGCTCACGACGAGGCGACCGTCCACGCGTTCTAGGCGGTCGATGATGCCACGCAAAGTCACTGGACCGATGGGGGCTTCCACCCACTTCTCGAGCGCGACGACATCGATGCTGGACGGATCCTGCATGGCGACTGCAGAACTTGTGAGTTGTGTGGCCTCGTCGAGAAACGCTCGTTCTTTGTCGGTATCGAAGTCGAGGTAGACAAAGTCACGATCGACGCGCAATTCGTCGGTCGCTTGCGTGATGGCCGCAGACACGGCCGCGTCGGTGCGCTCTGAGGGAGCGTGCTCAAAAAGCAGTTCGAGAATTCGGTGGACATGGGTCCCGAGAACGGACGCGCGGCTCGGAGGATCGGGAAGCTTCTCGATACTCGAAAACCGAAACGCAAGAGGACAACTCATGAATGAGTCCACCCGCGACGGTGAGAGCGTTGTGGGGATGTCAAACATCACGATGGGGGCTGTGCATACACAGAGTTGATGATGTCGGCGACCGCAGAAGGATCGGTGAAGGGTCCGAAATGATCCAGGTCAGGGCGATGGATCAGATGACCATTTGGGAGGCGGTCGGCAACGATGGCCGCGAACGCTGATGGTTGCATGTCCTGCACAACGCCCGAGATCACGGTTGTTACGAGATCTATATCGGGAAGATGCTCGTAGAGGGGGTACCGATGTGCCGAGGTGAATACTGCGGCCTCAAACGATGGCCGGCAGGCGAGCTCAATTCCGGTGCCATCATCGACAGCGAGAGTCCCGTACCGGACGTAGTCGTCGAGCACCTCGGGAGCGAAAGCAGCCAACGGCGGTTTAGAGGCGTAGTTTTCGATGGCAGTATCGATGCTGGAAAACGTTGAGCGTCGCCGACGAGCCCCAACCGCAATCGGAAGGGTGTCAGGGTCAACGTCACTGGGCGGCGGGGCAATTGGTTCGAAACCGACGAGCGAACTGACCAGGCCTGGGTGATGCATCGCCGACATGATGACCGTTGCCGCCCCCATGGAATGCCCGAACACTCGCAGGCCTCCCTCCGGCGCGAGATGTTGAGCGGCGAGGACGAAGTCGCTGACGAAGCACCACCAGTCCGTCGGCTCCGCGGCGGCATCACGACTCGCGCCGTGACCTCTGTAGTCAACGGCCCAGACGGTGTGATGGCGGATGTCGCGTGCCAACGCCGCGTAGCAGCGGCCGTGGAAGCCTGTCGCGTGGGAGATCAACAGCGGTGGGCCGTTACCGCCAAGGAAATGCAGCGCGAGGGGGCCGCCTTCATCTCGTGTGAGTACGACCCCGTCAACGCTCATGACAGAGCATCGATGAAGAGCTTCGTCTCCTCGCCAATGTGCGCAGGCACTACGTAATCAGTGCGGTCAGTGATCTGGTCGAAGCCGTCCCGAACGTCCTCTGCCGTCAAACCATCACGGGTGAACCCACGGCACTCGCCGATGAACACCTCGGCCACGCGCCCTCCGCCAGCGGAGAACACTCGTCCGGTCGGCTCACAGGATTCGTGCGCCAGGTAGGTCACCACCGGGGCAATTGTCGAGGGGTCGAGTTTTTGCCCGAGGTCCCCGAGCAGGTCTTCGGTCATTCGGGTAAGGGCGATGGGCGCAATCGCGTTCGCCTTGATGTCGAACCGGGCTCCCTCCAGGGCCAACACGCGGGTGAAGCCCACCAAGCCCATTTTTGCTGCGCCATAGTTCGCCTGTCCGAAATTCCCGAAGAGTCCGGCCGCAGATGACGTGGAGATTATTCGGCCGTGACCGCGCTCGCGCATGATCTTGAACGCCGGGGCCGTCAGGTTCAGAGCGCCTCGGAGGTGAACGTCAATCACCGCTTCCCACATCGACGGATCCATGTTGTGAAATGCCTTATCGCGGAGGATGCCGGCGTTGTTCACGACGATGTCGACACCGCCAAAGGCCTCAACAGCGGTGTTCACGATTGCCGCACCGCCCTCCGGTGTTGCCACCGAGTTGGTGTCGGCGACCGCCTCGCCACCGGCCGCGCGGATCTCTTCGACGACACGCTCGGCTGCACCTTTATCCGAACCGGAGCCGTCAACGGCACCCCCAAGGTCGTTGACTACGACCAAGGCTCCCCGCGCTGCCAGCATGAGAGCGTGCTGTCGCCCTAGCCCGCCTCCCGCGCCGGAGATAATCGCGATCTTGCCGTCAAAACCCAAATCAGTCGTCATGAGGCGCACCCTATCCACCGGCGTTAGCGACACGGCGTACCCAGTGGATCAAGGCATTGTGGTGTCGATCACTTCGTGTCCCGCACGACTTGCTCTCAGTAGAAAGCGACGCCCACGGTGCTGTACCCGAGCGGTCACCTCGGTCCAGCCTGATGGCAGGCGCGGATTTAACGTCGGGATCTCTGTGGTGGCATCCATTCCCAAGAATCCGTCAACAACACCAGCCCACAGTCCCGCGGCATTCGCGACGTGGATTCCCTCGGCGGTGTTGCGATGTGTGTCGCACAGGTCAAGGCGCATGGAGTCTTGGAAGTGGCGCCATGCTGCGTCGTCGGCGCCAACCTGGGCGCCAACGATGCTCTGCACACAGGCCGACAACGACGAGTCGCCCGTGGTGATGGGGTCGTAGTAGTCAAAATTTCGGCGCCGCTGGTCGAGATCAAAATGCTCAGATCGCAGGTACATGGCCAGAACGACGTCGGCTTGTTTGAGCACCTGATGGCGATAGATCACCAACGGGTGGAAATGCAACAGCAGCGGGTGCTGATCGGGAGGCGTCCCGTCGAAGTCCCACGGTTCGAGGTCAAGGAATGAGTCGTCCTGGGGGTGGATGCCCAGATCGTCGTCGTAGGGGAGATACATCATGTCGGCAATCGAATCCCATGCCTGCACTTCATCGGTGGTCACACCTGTGGCGTCGTGAAGGTCAGCGAAGCGCTCTGGCGCCGCGCCCTGCACTGTGCGCACGGTGTCAGCGGCAAACCTGAGATTGAAACGCGCCATCACGTTCGTGTAGAGGTTGTCATTGACCACCGTCGTGTATTCGTCTGGTCCGGTCACGCGATGGATGTGAAAGCGGCCATCCCGGGCCGTGAACCCGAGGTCGGCCCACATACGAGCCGTTTCCACCAGAATCTCGGCACCTTCAGTGAAGAGGAGGTCGGTGTCGCCGGTGGCATTCGTGTAGCACTCGAGCGCGTACGCAACCGCGGCATTGATGTGATACTGAGCGGTGCCGGCGGCGTAGTAGGCCGAGGCTTCTTCTCCGGAGATTGTCCGCCACGGATAGAGCGCACCACGCTGGCTGAGGTCCCCCGCGCGCTTGCGTGCGGCATCGAGTAAGCGATGACGAAAGCGCAGCAGTTTGCGAGCCGCCCCAGGATCGGTGCGTGCCAGGAAGGGCACGACGTAGACCTCGGTGTCCCAGAAATAGTGGCCGTCGTAACCAGCTCCCGAGACCCCTTTTGCGGCGATGCCGTTTTCGTTGCTTTGCGCGGTTGTCTGCGCGAGTTGAAACAGGTTCCAACGGACTGCCTGTTGGGCTTCGTCGTCGCCCCTGATCTCCACATCACAGCGATCCCAGTATCGGTCGAGCCACTGGCGCTGCTCTTCACGAAGACGGTCGACGCCGGTCGTCGCCGCTCGGCTAATTGTTCGACGTGCCCGATCGGCAAGTTCGACACAGGGAACCCCGGCCGAGGTGTGGTACGAGACAAATTTCGTGACCGTCAGACGCGCACCAGGCTCGGCCCTGACATTGATCTCTGTCTTTGCGAGATCATTTTCTACGGATGTGGTGAGTTGCAGTTGAGCGTCATCGGTTGCGCCATCGACCATCACGAGATGCCGGTAGGACGAGGCGATGGTCATTCCGCTGAGATGGCACTGATGGCCCAGCACGACCTCATCGCCGCTCGTGGTTGTGTCCACACAGCGGTGAAGGACCGGATCGAGGACCCGTCCATTGAGTTTCGAGGAGCGTCGTGGATCGTCGCCTTCGCCAAGAGCAGCGGACACGACGTGATATTCGTCTTGGCCGTCTTGACGGTTGAGTAATTGTGATGAGAGCAGTAGCGATGCGGCCTTATCGAGGACCTCGACAGTGAGGGTGAGAACGACCAGGTGCCGATGTACAAGGCTGACCATTCTCTCCGACGTCACTCGTACACGTCCGCCGCCCGGGGTGCGCCATAACAGGTCGCGTCGGCTGACGCCGTCACGAAAGTCGAGTTCACGGGTGTAGTCGATCAGGTCAGCGGTATCGACGATGAGGGGTTCGTCATCCACGTACAACTTCATGAGCTTGGCGTCGGGCACGTTGACAATTGTCTGACCGGTCGTCGCAAACCCGTGGGCTGTTTCCGCATGGTGGATGGGCCATGTCTCATGGAAGCCGTTGATGAAGGTGCCATGCTGGTGAGCAATCCGTCCCTCGGGCGGGTTGTCGCGCAGGCCGAGGTATCCGTTCCCAACGCAGAAGAGTGTTTCGGTGAGGCCGAGGTCAGCGGTGTTGTGGCGAATCTCTCGCAGGGACCATGGATCGAGGGGAAAGCGCCGTCGATCAAGACCGGTGGACTGGCGCACAGGGCTCACGATTGCTCCAGCAGTTCGCTCAGATCATCGACGACGATGCTGCTTCCCGCAGCCAGTAATGCGTCGCGGTTACCGCCCCGGTCAACGCCGATCACGGGCGCGCACCCAGCTGCGCGCGCGCCGAGGACCCCCGACGTCGCGTCTTCGATCACGGCACACCGCTCGGGAGCGCACCCGAGGTCAGCCGCCGCCGCAATGAACATGTCCGGTGCAGGCTTTCCGTGAAGGTCGTCAGCGACGGCTCGCACTCCGTCGACGACGACGTTGAACCTGCTGGCCAGGCCGGCAGCGTGCAGCACCCGATGGGCATTGCGTGACGAAGAAACGACGGCGACGTCGATGCCGTTTGCCTCCGCAGCATCGAGAAAGGCGGTGCTGCCCGGGTAGGGGTGCATGCCGTCGGAGTTAAGGCGGCGGGTAAACGCGGCATCTTTGCGCTCCGCTACAGCGGCAACGAGGTCGTCGTCTGGTGAGTCGTATCCCCACGCGTGCAACTGGGCGCGCACCCCTTCAAGTCTGGGTCGACCATCGATGTTGTCGAGGTATTCCCGGTCGGTCAACTCAGCTTCCGAACGAACCGATGTGAATGCGTCTCGCCAACACAACCGATGTAGATCAGCCGTGGGTGTGAGGACGCCATCGAGGTCAAACAGAATCGCGTCCACGTCGACGCCCAGCACGGTACCCATCGAGAAGATGCTAGGAGCCCGTGGGTTCGCCCGACACAAGATCGGTGAGGCGGCGGTAATCGAGTTTGCCGTTCGGTGCGCGACCGACGTCGTCGATGAAGACGATGCGCCGTGGCGCCTTGTAGCGCGCGATGCGTGCGCGCACGTGCTCGATGAGGTCCTGCGGATCCGGTGAAGGATCAGTGGCCTGAACAATTGCGCAGATCGTCTGCCCGAACCGTTCGTCGGGTAGCCCCACGACCGCGGCATCGATGACCTGCGGATGGGTCTTGAGAACCTCTTCGACCTCTTCGGGATAGACCTTCTCGCCTCCGGTATTGATGCACTGGCTTCCACGCCCGAGCAGGACCACAGTGCCGTCGGCCGCCACTTCTGCCCAGTCGCCGGGAATCGAATAACGAGCTCCGTCAATCTCCACGAAGGTTCCCGCAGACTTGACCGGATCCTTGTAGTACCCGATTGGGGTGTGGCCGCGCAGGGCCACGCGACCGCGTTGGCCCGATCCGGGGACGACATCGTCGCCATCGTCGGTGATCACCCGGGTGTGCGGTCCAAGTGCGAACCGTGCGGTGGCACTTGTGTCGCCACCGCGGGAGATGTTCGATGCCATGCCGATGGCTTCGCTTGAGCCCAATGTGTCGACCATGATGAGTCGTTCGTTGTGGCGCGCCAGTCCTGATTTGGTCTCTTGTGACCACATCACACCGCTCGACACGATGACCCGCAGCGAGGAGATATCCCAGCGGTCCGGCGCTGCGTCTAATTCGGCGAGAATGGGCCGAGCAAAGGCGTCGCCAACGAGCGCTACGGAGTTCACGCCGTGTGCTTGAACGGTGTCCAGGAGTTCCACAGGGCTAAAGGTTCTGCCCTCCAGGGTGATCACGGTGCCACCGAGGAGCAGCGTTGACAGGGCGTTGAATAGACCCGTGCCGTGCATGAGCGGTGCGGCAGGGCAGCCGCGGGGGCCTGGCGTGTTCATTCGATCGATCACGCTGGCGTGATCACCGGCAGGCCCCAGACGCTGGCGATTCGATGCGTCGAGTGCTCCGATGAGGTCCTCTTGTCGCCACATGACGCCTTTTGGCATACCTGTTGTGCCACCGGTGTACAGCAGGATGAGGTGGTCACCGCTCCACGCCTCAGGTCCTGGTGGTTGCGATTCAGTGTTGAGCATCGACTCGTAGTCGACCGCCCACGTCGGGCAGGGAGTCGACCCATCATCGACATGGATCCACAAACGGACCGAGGGGAGTTGCACACGGACCGCATCAACCGTGTCGGTAAAGGTTCCATGGAAGATCACGGCCTCCGCATCGGCGTTATCCCAGAGATAGACGAGTTCGTCTGGGCCGTAGCGGTAGTTCGTATTGGCAACGGCGAATCCACCCGTGCATGCGCCGATCACGCTCTCGATGTACTCGGGACAGTTGTACAGATACTGCGCAACTTTGGACTGTTCGCCGAGTCCTGCCGCCGTCAGCGCAGCCGCGCACGCTTGGGCGCGGTGCCAAAGTTGCGACCACGACAGGTGGCGATCACCATGCACCAGGGCCGGCTGTTCGGGTCGATCAGCAGCGATGATGTGTATGAGAGCGGGCAGGGACCACGACGACGCTGGCACGTGGCCAACCTAGTCATCGACCGTGGTGAACTCCCACTAGCTGGCGATGCTCACCTAGTCTGATCCCATGCTGGAGTGTGTTCCACAGCCCATCTGTAGTGATGTAACGACGATGACGACCGTCGTGCTGGCGTCGCAATGACGGCATCGGCAAATGCCGCGTCAGCGGGCAGCGAGACAGTCCAGTTCATGACCAACCTTGGAGAACAACACGCTGAGGTAGCGCTGCGGGAGTGGTTCGGTTCCCAGACCGAAGTTGTTGTTGCGTTCAGCGGAGGTGCGGACTCGGCATTACTTGCATGGATTGCCAACGACGTGCTCGGTCAACGGGCACGCGTCGTGACCGCGATCTCACCATCGCTCGCCGGTGAGGAAGAACGTGCATGCCGAGATCTGGCCGCCAACTGGGGTTTGCGATGGTCAACGGTGACGACCGACGAAATGGAGTCGGCTGCGTACCGCCAGAACGGGCCTGACCGCTGTTTCCACTGCAAGGACGCTCTCATGCGAGCGCTTGCCCCTATGGCCGATGGTGCCGTCGTGGTGCTTGGAGTGAACACCGATGATTTGGATGATCATCGTCCCGGTCAGGATGCGGCGCGCATGGCTGGGGCGCTGTTTCCGTATGTTGATTGTGGCATCGACAAGGCAATGGTCCGGGCGATGTCGCGACGACTCGGCTTGGAGACATGGGACAAGCCAGCTATGGCCTGTTTGGCGTCGCGGGTACCGCATGGAATGGAAGTCAATGTGCGGGTGCTCTCGCGGGTGGAGCGCGCCGAGATTGCTGTTCGTCGAATCGTGACTGGTGATGTACGTGTTCGCCATCACGGTGATGCGGCTCGTATCGAGATTGCCGTAGACCAGATTCCGCTTCTGTTGTCTGCCTCTGATGTTCTGGTTCCCCAGTTACGTGAACTCGGATACCGGTACGTATGTGTCGATATCGAAGGATTCAGGAGTGGGAGCCTGAACCCATGACGGTTGGATCGACGCGGGATCCTCGCCGCGGGAGACATCGCCGCAGGACTGCCAGTGTTGGCGGCGTCGTTGGTGGTGCGTGCCTGTTGACCATATTGTCGTGGTTGATCGTTCCGATGGCCGTGGTGGTCGACATTGTGACTCTGAAGCGCCGGCTGCCAGCGACGCGGCTCGTGCTATTTGCGTGGTGGTGGACGATTGCCGAAACAGGGGGCCTCGTCGTTGCTGGTTGGTTGTTCGTGCGAGGACGCAGCAATGATGCGACCGCCCACTATCGCCTTATGGGCAACTGGGCGAATTGGTTGATGCGTGGCATGCGTGTATGCCTCGGCGCAACCGTCGAGGTGATGGGTGCAGAGGCACTCGAGGGTGGTGGATCTGTTGTTCTTTCGCGCCACGTGAGCCTCGCCGACTCGTTGCTATCGGCGTGGGCGATCACTCAGTGTGGTGTGGAGCCTCGGTATGTGCTGAAGCGAGAACTGCTCGCTGACCCGTGTCTCGATGTTGTTGGGCTCCGACTGCCGAACCATTTCCTTGATCGGTCTGCGGCGGATGGTGGTGAGGAATTGGCCGCGATTGGTGCGCTCACGCGTGACGTCGAGCCTGAATCAGGAACCGTGGTTGTGATTTTCCCAGAAGGGACCCGGGCCAACTCTGCGAAGCGGCAGCGCGCAGTGGCCAAGATTCGTGAGACGTCGCCCGAGCGGGCCGCGCGTCTCGAATCACTCACTGTACTGCTGCCGATTCGGCCTGCCGGAACGAACGCATTATTGGACTCTGCCCCTGGCATTGATGTGATTTTTGCGCGGCACACGGGTCTCGATGGGATGGATACCTTCTCTGGTATGTGGCGACGTTTGGCCTCTGGTGTCGGTCCGATCGAGTTGTCATTTACACGTGTGGTGGGGAGCGAGGTACCCATGGGTGACGACCGCCTGGCCTGGCTTGATCAACGTTGGTTGGAGATGGACGCCGAGGTGTCCAAGCGACTACAACAGCAGTGATGAGTGCTCCAGCAAGTCTTCTCACTGCCGTGGTTGCGATCGCGATCCTCATGGTCGCTACGTGGTTGGTGAGCATTGCGATTCGGAATGCATCCATTGTTGACATCGTGTGGGGCAGCGGGTTTGTTGTCGTCGCGATCACGACCCATGTACGTGACGACACCACCGGCGCCCTCGACTGGTTGGTGACCGTCCTTGTTGCTGCGTGGGGCCTGCGGCTGTCGGCGCACCTCGGTATACGAAATCACGGCGGGGGAGAAGACTTTCGGTACCGTGCAATGCGCAAACGCTGGGGCCCGCGGTTCTGGTTAATTTCCCTTCTCACCGTATTCGTACTTCAAGGCGTGATGATGTGGGTCGTGTCGCTACCCGTGCAGTTGGTGCGCGCAGGCACGTCACCCGGTATCGGCGTGTTCGCTGTGATTGGTGCGTTTGTTGCGGTATGCGGTCTGGCCATTGAGACCACTGCGGACCTCCAACTACGCGCATTTCGCGCGGATCCGTCCAATGCCGGCAAGGTGATGGATCGGGGCCTGTGGGCGTGGACGCGACACCCGAACTATTTCGGCGATGTCGTGTTCTGGTGGGGCGTCGTTGTCGCGGTTCTGTCAGTGGGTGTCGCATGGTGGGGGATCATTGGCGGAACGCTCATGAACTTCCTGCTTGTTCGGGTGTCGGGGGTTGCCATGCTCGAGCGCTCCCTGAGCAAGCGCAAAGAGGGCTGGGACGACTACGTGCGACGTACGCCAGCGTTCCTGCCGCGACCCCCGGCGCGCTGACCCGGCGCCGCCGGTTCGGCATCGTGAAGCACTGCTGTGCCGGGCCGACTGCAATGAATAGTCCACCACGGCCGTGCCATGCGTTGCGGGCTAGGTTGACCGCATGAAACTCTCGATGATGATCAGTTACTCCGGTGACTTCCATGCAGACGTCGACAGGGTTGTTGATCTTGAGTCTGCCGGATTGGACCTCGTCTGGGTACCTGAGGCTTACAGCTTTGACGCGGTCTCGCAGATGGGTTATCTCGCCGCAAAGACGTCAACGATCACGATCGGTTCGGGGATTTTGAACGTGTACTCGCGAACAGCATCGTGCATGGCTCAGACTGCTGCCGGTTTGGATTATGTCAGCGACGGGCGTTTTGTGCTCGGGCTCGGCGCCTCGGGGCCACAGGTCATCGAAGGATTCCATGGGGTTCCATACGAGCAACCCATGGCGCGAATCAGGGACTACATCAACATCTGTCGGATGGTGTGGCGCCGCGAACCGGTCGTTTACGAGGGGTCGGCCGTGTCTGTTCCTCTTCCCGAGGGTTACGGCACCGGTCTGGGGAAGGCATTGAAGCTCATCAACCATCCGGTGCGCAGCGACATCCCGATTTTCTGGGCATCGCTCATGGGACTGTCGGTGAAGGCGACCGCACGCTATGCCGACGGTTGGCTGCCAATTTTCTTCGACCCCGAGAAATTCCACACGGTGTGGGGCGACGATTTGAAGGCAGGTACGGCCGACCGTGATCCGGCATTGCCGCCATTACAGATTTCAGCTGGAGGCATGGTCGCAATCGACGAGTCAATGACCCCCGAGAAGCGGTCGGCAATTCTTGATGCCGCGCGGCCGAATGTGGCGCTCTATGTGGGTGGCATGGGAGCGCGCGACAAGAACTTCTACAACACGATCTGCCAGAAATATGGGTACGTCGACGAAGCCATCCGCATTCAAGATCTGTACCTGTCCGGCGACAAGGCTGGCGCCGCCCAAGCCGTGCCCGCCGAAATGCTGGAACGCACGAATCTCGTCGGGACTCCCGGTGAGGTACGAGAGCGCCTGGCGGCGTACCGGGAGGCTGGAGTTTCGCACCTGTCCATTACTCCCGTCGGTGATGACCCGGTTCGCGTTGTCGAGCGCCTGCGCAACCTTCTCGATTGAGCAGGTGGCGCGCGCGGGACGGCCTCAGCGAGGTTCGCGAGGAAGGCCCAACACCCGTTCACCCAAGATGTTGCGCATGATGTCTGATGTGCCGCCCATGATGGTGTACCCGGGCGCGTACACAAGGCCGCGCGTTATGTCGTCCCACACCATCGCATCTGCTCCGAGGACACGTGCGGCGAACTGGGCCACGCGCCATTCGTGCTCTGTGCAGAAGCACTTTGTCGCGGCGGAGAATCCCGCCGGCGCCTGTCCGAGGACCTCTCGGATGACCAGCGTACGCCCCAAGCGGTAGCCGGTTTCCAGAGCTGCGAGCTCTTGACGAATCAACGGATGAGATGTGTCGGCCCGATCACGGGCAATCTCAAATAGTGCACGGTTGGATACCAACCGATCGATGCCGCCTCGTTCATGTTCAAGTTGTTTCATGGTTTGGCGGAAGGCATTGCCCTCAACCCCCACCAGATTGTGTGCAGGCACCCGGACGTCGGTGTAGAAGACCTCTGTGAAGTGGAGGTTTGTGGTCATGTCCTTGATGGGACGGACTTCAATACCGGGGGTGTCCATCGGGACAATGATTTCGCTGATGCCCTGATGCGGTGGGCCGTCCGAGGACGTGCGGCAGATCAGATAGCAGTAGTCCGCTACGGCGCCGAAGCTGGTCCAGATCTTTTGACCGTTGATCACGAAGTCATCGCCGTCACGCATTGCGGATGTCGTGAGAGATGCGAGATCGCTGCCGGAGTTGGGCTCGCTCATCCCGATGCACCATGTGGTGCGCCCAGCCAAGATTCCAGGAATGTAGGCATCGCGTTGGTCCTGCGTGCCGAACCCGATCAGTGCTGGCCCCATTTGACGGTCGGCGAACCACATCGCAGCAATCGGTGCACCGGCGGCAATGAGTTCCTCCCCGATGATCAGACGATCGATAGCGGGTCGCCCGCCACCGCCATGTTCAGTGGGCCAAGTGAGGCCAATCCAGCCGCGCTCTCCTAATTCGTGCGCAAACTCAGCCGAGTAGCCGTTAATCCACGAGTCGTTATGGCGCCCATACCGAGCGACCGCATCAGCAGCGAACTCCCGCGCCTCCTGGCGCAACTGTTCCTGCTGCGGGGTCCAGGAGAAATCCACGATCAGCGATCAGACATCGCGATGTAATCGCGCTCGTTTGGACCCGTGTACCACTGGCGTGGCCGAGAAATTTTCTGGTCGCCGTCAGCCAGGAGTTCTTGCCAGTGCGCCAGCCACCCGGCGGTCCGGGGAATTGCGAACAGAACGGTGAACATCTCAACTGGGAAGCCCATCGCCTGGTAGATCAAGCCGGAGTAGAAGTCGACGTTCGGGTACAGCTTGCGATCCACGAAATAGGGGTCCTGCAACGCGGCCTCTTCGAGCTTGAGAGCAATGTCGAGTAGTGGGTTCTTGCCGGTGACCTCGAACACCTCGTAGGCAGTGTCTTTGATAATGCGCGCGCGAGGGTCGTAGTTCTTGTACACCCGGTGACCAAAGCCCATGAGGCGACCTTTGCCCTCCTTGACCGAGTCGATAAATGCCGGGACGTTGTCCACCGATCCGATCTCGGTGAGCATTCGCACCACCGCTTCGTTGGCGCCGCCGTGCAAGGGGCCGTAGAGCGCGCTTGCGGCTGCAGCGGCCGACGAGTACGGGTCAGCATTTGAGGATCCGACGACCCTCATCGCGGTCGTGCCGCAGTTCTGCTCGTGGTCGGCGTGGAGGATGAAGAGAACGTCCATCGCGCGTTCGAGCACGGGGTCGACGGCGTAGTCATCGCCAACCTTCCACATCATCGATAAGAAGTTGCCCGGGAAACTCAGATCGTTGTCGGGGTAGTTGAAGGGGAGACCGACTGAGAAGCGATGGCACATCGCAGCAATTGTGGGGGTTTTCGCGATCAGCCGGAGGACCTGCTTGTGGCGGCTATCAGCGCTGTCGATGTCTTTGGCACCGTCATAGAACGTGCCGAGAGCGGCAAGAGCTGACACGAACATGCCCATGGGGTGGGCGTCGTAGTGGAACCCATCGACGAACCGCTTGCGCATGTTCTCGTGAATGAAAGTGTGGTGAGTGACGTCATGGGTCCACACATCGAGTTCGGCCTGTGTTGGCAGATCTCCGTTCAGCAAAAGGTAGGCAACCTCGAGGAACGTCGACTTTTCCGCGAGCTGTTCGATGGGGTAGCCGCGGTACCGGAGGATGCCGCTGCCACCGTCGAGGTAGGTGATTGCGGATTTGCACGACGCCGTCTGCATGTACGCGGGGTCGTAGACGTACAACGAAGCATCGAGTTCGCGAATCGCCGAGGCGGGAAACACGCCTCCCTCGATCGGTACGGTCACTGTCTTGCCGGTGCGGTCATCGGTGATGGTGATCGTCTCGGGCACGGGGGTCCTCCGTTGTGTTCGCGGGGTGTACCCGGGCAATGTACCCCCTGACGCCGATCAGCGACCAATGGGACTCATGCAGTCAGGGTCACAGAGGGCTATTTCCATGCCGGCGTCGGGGGAGTGCCTCACGTTTGGTCGCGAGCATCTCGAATGCAGCCGCCACACGTTGCCGTGTTTCATGTGGCTCGATGACGTCATCGACGAAGCCCCGCTCAGCTGCCACGTAGGGGTTGAGAAGTCGTTCGGTGTAGTCCTCGATGAAGGCGGCGGTCTCGTCCGGATCGGCACCCCGACGCAGAATTGCTGCCGCTTGCCCCGCGCCCATCACCGCAAGTTCCGACCATGGCCACGCGAGGCACACGTCGTTGCCCATGGTCTTCGAATCCATCACGATGTACGCGCCGCCATATGACTTGCGGAGGACCACACAGACACGGGGCACAGTTGCCTGGCCGTAGGCGTACACCAGCTGTGCACCGTGGCGAATCATTCCGCGCCACTCGAGATCTTTGCCGGGATAAAAGCCTGGCGTGTCCACCAGCGTGAGCAGTCCGAGCCCGAAGGCGTCACAGGTGTTCACGAACCGAGCCGCCTTCTGCGATGCCAAGATGTCGAGCGTTCCGGCCAACGCGATGGGTTGATTGGCGATGACTCCGATTGGTCGTCCGTCAATTGTGGCGAATGCGGTGACAACATTTGTGGCCCATCCGCTGCGCACCTCATAGAGAGATCCGTCGTCAACAATCGACTCTGCTACCCGGCGCACGTCGTACCCGCCTGACGACGATTCGGGCAGGACGTCGGCAAGTTCTGGGCACAATCGATCGGCAGGATCGTGGCGATCGTGGCGCGGCGGCGCAACACTGGCGCTATCTGGAAAATAGGCCAGCAATTCACCAACCGCGTCGACCGCGTCGCGGCGACGTGGCACAACGACCGCGCCGACACCGGCGTGGGAGGACATCATCGCGGCCGAACCAAGCTCGGCCTTGTCGATAGCAACCCCTGTGAACTGCTCGACCATCATTGGCCCATTGACGAATGCGTACGCATCTTCGGTCATCACGACAACATCGGCGAGACCGAGAAGCAGTGCAGGACCGGACACTGCTGGCCCGTCGACGATTGCGAAAATGGGTATCAGGCCGCTGGCGCGGGTCATGTGGGCCGCGACTGCGCCCCATCCGGCGAGGGGAGCTATTCCCTCCCGCACATCTGCACCGGCGGAATTCACGATGAGAACGAAGGGAATGGCCTCATTGATCGCGTGGGTAACCCCCGCACCCATCACCGTGGTCATCTCCGACGTCAGTGGTGGTGCGGGGTCACTCTCGTCGAATTCAACTAGGACGACCTTCCGGCCAGCGATGGCACACACATCGGCACGAACGTTGCCGGGGACACGGGCGAGAACACTGAGGCGATCGGTGCGACCGCCAGAGGTGGGCACGATGGGATCGGCGCTGATGGGCATCGGCGCCAAACTTAGACGCTCGCTCCGACAACTCAGTGACAGCTGATTACTGCTGTAAACGGTGGACGCCGGTGTCTGGGTCCAGTAGTTCGTTAATTGTTTCCTCGAGTGCATCAATCACAACTCGTGTCGCGGCGCTCGGGCGCGGACGTCGACGTGTGGCGAGTCCGACGGTGCGTCGTGGAAGACCATCAGGTCTGGCAATGATTGCTCCGCTGTCGGGTTCGGCAGCAATTCCGGGTGCGGGCACAATCGCCGCTCCGTGTCCATCAAGTGCAAGCGCCGCGAGCAATCGCACTCCGTCGATTTCGCTCATGGCAACCAGCCCGATATCGGCATCCGCGGCTGCTCGTTCGAGAACACGTCGTAACGCCGAACCACGCGGGGGGAGCAATAGGGGGACACCATCGAGGTCTGATAACTGTGTGGGAGGACGATCAGCGAGCTGGTGCGATGGGGGTATCAGCAGTACCAACTCTTCTTCGAACAACGGTCGAACATCAAGGTCGGCTTCGTCGAGTGGGAGGTGAACGAGCGCGGCATGGAGATGACCACTGACAACATTCGGAATGAGCGCGGACGTGCTTCCCTCACTGATAATCGGATGAACTCGCGGATGCTCGGCCGCGACACGGTTCAGCAGGGGGGCCATTAACCACCTGGCAACGGTTCCGATCACACCGATGCGGGCGTCACCGGCGACGTCGGTGTCGGCGCTTGTGATGTCCGAACGGATGTCGTCCAACTCGTTCAGGATCCGCCGGGCGCCGTCGACGACTCGTTGCCCTTCTTCGGTAAGCCGCCCGGTCGTCCGTTCTACAAGGCTGACTCCGAGCGTGCGTTCAAGTTTCGCGATATGGGCCGAGACATTTGACTGGACCGTGTACAGGGCTCGCGCGGCTGACGAGAAGCTTCCATGTTCGGCGATAGCGACCAGAGTCGTCAGTTGTCGCAAATCCATCTCTCGAAACGATATCAACTATCGGTAATTTCGGCTTGCGAGATGCACGACGGAACGTGCATACTTTCACAAACACAGCAGGCATCACATCCCCCCAAGCGTGAGGTCTGCGGGAACCGGATCCCCCCTCCGGTGTCCCAGGTCGAGACGCCCCGAGCAATCGGGGCGTCTCCCTATGTTCCACTGGCGTCCACAATCAACTGTCTGTACGCTGTTGGCTCTTATGACCGATGTCACAATGTCGACCCCGTCTCGAACGGGCGTGGCCTGGACGGCCCGGACGCTGGGGTACCGCCTTGTGGTCGAATTCGCCGTTGTCGCAGCACTTTTCGGTATCTACCGAGTTGTCAGAGGCTTCCGGCGCGATGATCTCGCCATCGCATTCGAGAACGCGGCGGATGTGATCGGCGTGGAGTCAATGCTTGGTCTGCTGGTTGAAGATGACCTTCAGCGATGGATTCTCTCCCACGACGCCTTGGTCACGATGCTTAACCACTACTACATCTGGTTCCATTTTCCGGTTGCGGTCGGCACTCTCCTGTGGCTCTTGGTGTGGCGGCCTGATCGCTACCGACCATTTCGTAATCTCATGGCTCTCACTACCGGAACGGCGCTCGTCGTGCATGTTGTGTACCCCCTAGCGCCACCGCGGTTGCTTCCCGGGTTTGTGGACACCATGCATAGTCACGGCCCCAACATCTATCCAAGTGACGTACTCCAGGGTGCGGCCAACCAGATCGCCGCGATGCCCTCGCTCCACTTTGGGTGGGCGGTGCTGTGTGCAGGTGCGGTCATCTCCAGCGTTCAGTGGCGAGGCCGATGGTTGCTCGCCCTTCATCCCGTGGCCATGCTGCTGTCGATTCTGGCCACAGCGAACCACTGGTGGCTCGACGCCGTCTCGGCTGTTCTACTGATCGGAGTCTCCGCGCTACTCCTGCGCGTCAGTCACCGAATGTCGGCCCATCGAATGTTTCGTGTGATGCGAACGCTGCGACTGGTTCGCGGCGAAGTCGCGTAACAATCCGGGTGGGGACTCCCAAGTAGATCAGTGCGCAGAGCGCATGTTCGGGAGGCAATCCCAACTCGCCGGCCACCTCTTGTTCGGCTCGCGACATGAACGTGGTGAGAACTCCACCCACCCCGCGCGACCGAGCACTCAGCAAGATGGACCAGCAAAATGGAAAGACCGAACCGCCTCCCGCCATCGGTAGGCGATCGGCGTCGGCATCCACCGCCGCAACGCGACGAAGGTCAGCAGCGATGGCCAGCACAACCCCGGTGCGTTCGGGTGCATCGAGCAGGGGATTCGGATACCCGGTGGCGTGATCCTCAGGTGGGGCTCCGTCGATCACATTAAATGGAACGCGACCCTGTTCACCCGTGGCCATGTACGCATCCCAGATTGGCCGAGTGACTTCAGCGAAACGCTGCATGGTGTCTTGTGACCGCACCACAGCGACGCGCCATGGCTGCCGGTTTCCACCTGACGGCGCGAACCGAGCATCATCGAGGATCGCTGCAACGGTGGCATCGTCGACGGGTTCACCCGTGAAATCGCGGACGGCGGCGGTGGTTCGGAGCGCCTCTGTGATGTCCATCAGGCCTGCGACACGCGTTCGCGCACGATGTTGAGAGCCGATCCGGCCGTGAACCACCCAACCTGATCCTCGCTGAAGGTGTGTAGGGTGGTGATCTCGCGCTGGTTCCCATCAGGCGACGTGATAATGACGGTCACGGGCCGGCCCGGAACTGGCGGTAGATTCACGATGCTGATGCGGTCGTGTTCGCCAATACCGTCGTAGTCATCGGGATGGGCAAAGGTCAACGGCAGCATCCCCTGCTTCTTGAGGTTTGTCTCGTGAATCCGAGCGAATGACCGTGCGAGGACAGCGACACCGTTGCGGAATCGTGGTTCCATCGCGGCGTGTTCGCGTGAGGACCCCTCGCCATAGTTGCGATCCCCAATGGCCACCCACCGGATATTGGCCTCGTGGTAGCGGCGTGCAATCTCCGGATAGGTGCGACGCTCTCCATCGGTGATATCGAGCCCGACACCGACCTCGGAGTCAAACGCATTCACGGCACCGGCGAAGAGGTTGCCGGAGATGTTCTCGAGATGGCCGCGATATTTCAGCCATGGACCCGCCGCGGAGATGTGATCAGTGGTGCACTTTCCGGCGGCTTTCATCAGAATCGGCAGGTCCAACATGTCGTGATCGTCCCACGGGGCAAAGGGCGACAGAAGTTGGAGTCGATCACTCGTCGGGCTCACAGCAACGTCGACGCCAGAGGAATCTTCCGGTGGTGCCGTGAAGGTGTCTTCGCCCGGGTCGAAGCCGTTGTCGGGCAGCACGGTTCCCTGCGGCGCGTCGAGCCACACTTCGGAACCATCGGGCGCGATGAGCGGTTCGGAGGTTGGATCAAAGTCCAGTCGACCCGATAGAGCGATCGCCATCACGGTGTCAGGGGACGTGACGAACGACAGCGTGTTGGCTGACCCGTCGTTGCGCTTCGGGAAGTTGCGGTTGAACGAGTTCACGATGGTGTTCGGCACCCCGGTGACCGATTCTGGACGTGACCACTGGCCGATGCATGGGCCGCACGCGTTCGCCAACACAGTGGCACCGACGGCTTCGAGGTCCGCCAAGAGTCCGTCGCGTTCGATCGTTGCGCGTGTCTGCTCCGAGCCGGGGGTGATGAGCAGCTCACACGATGCCGTGATGCCCGCAGCAGCAGCTTGGCGCGCGATCGATGCGGCCCTGGTGATGTCCTCATAGGAGGAGTTCGTGCATGAACCGATGAGAGCGGCTGACACCTGAGTTGGCCAGTTGTTCTCCTGGGCGGCAGCGGCGATGTCACTGCCAGCGCGATGCGCGCGATCAGGTGAGTGTGGGCCGTTGATCAATGGCGTGAGCGAATCCAGATCAATCTCGATGAGTTCGTCGTAGAGCGCACCCTCGTCCGCGCGGAGATCGTCGGCGACCGCATCGGCGGCGTCCGCGAGATCGGATCGACCCGTGGCGACGAGATAGGCCGACATTTCGGCGTCGTAGCCAAAAAGTGATGTGGTGGCACCGATCTCCGCACCCATGTTGCAGATCGTTGCCTTACCCGTTGCCGAAATTGAATCCGCACCGGGTCCGTGGTACTCGACGATTGCTCCGGTGCCGCCCTCCACCGTGAGTCGACGGGCGACTTCCAAAATGACGTCCTTGGGCGAGGCCCACCCACTCAACGAACCGGTCAAGCGAACGCCGATCACCTTCGGCCACCGCACATTCCAGGCAAATCCGGTCATGACGTCAACCGCATCGGCGCCGCCGACACCAATGGCGATCATGCCGAGCCCACCAGCGTTCGGCGTATGCGAGTCGGTGCCGATCATCATGCCGCCGGGGAATGCGTAGTTCTCCAATACGACCTGGTGGATGATGCCCGAGCCCGGCCCCCAGAAACCGATGCGGTACCGCGCGGAGACGCTGCGCAAGAAGTCATAGACCTCACGGTTCGTGTCGACAGCGACTCCGAGATCGATGGCCGCACCGACCTTGGCTTGGATGAGGTGATCACAGTGGACGGTCGAGGGCACGGCTGCTTCGTTCAACCCAGCGGTCATGAATTGCAGAAGCGCCATCTGTGCAGTGGCGTCCTGCATTGCGACTCGGTCGGGGCGCAGGTCGGCGTAGCTTTCACCCCGCACGAGATCCTGGCCTTCGGGATCATCGAGATGGTTGATGAGGATCTTCTCGGCCAACGTCAACGGACGCTCCAAGCGACGCCGTCCAATGGCAACCCTTTCGGGGAGTGTGGCGTAGACGCCGCGGACAAGGTCGAGAGGGGTGCGAGAACCGACTGTCATGCGCTCAACACTAGCGACGAGCGATCCTTGGTAGTCGGCCGAAACAATGTCGGCCTAGCGCGAGCGCTGTCCCCAGCGATTCCAGTGGCTCACCTCGCGGGCCGGTAGCCGACTCGCTGGCTTGAAGTCGGTACCGATCGTGTACGCGATTGGGAATAGGCCGCCCTGGCTATATGTGTCGAAGGGAATGCCAACGATGTCGGCAACCTCTTGTTCGCCTCCGTTAATGAGGTGCAGCGTGGTCCATGCCGATCCGAGACCACGAGGCCGTAACGCCAACATGAAACTCCACACCGCTGGAAGGAGCGACCCCCAGAAAGCTCCCGATGTTGCGGCATCTGGTTTCCCCTCGAGGCAGGGAATGAGTACCACCGGGGACTTCGCAAAGTTGTCGGCCAGATACTGCGCCGAATCGACAACACGGTCAGCAGCGAGGGTGCGCGGATCGTCCTCGGCGTAGGTGGCTCGTGGCATGGATCTGTAGGTCGCAAAGTTGCGCGCGTACACCTCGCAGATCCGGTCCTTGGTGGCCTGATCGTCGATGAAAACCCATTGCCAGCCTTGCCGATTGGACCCCGTCGGTGACTGAAGTGCAATGTCAAGCGCGTCCATGATGACGTCGTCGGGAACAGGGCGATCAAAATCGAGGCGCTTGCGCACACTGCGGGTGGTCATCAAGACGTCATCAGCGGAGAGGTTCAAGTGGTCAGCCATACCCAAAGTGTCACGGGTGCGGCCCGCTCGGCACGAATCGTGGCATCTGGCCGCATCTCATCTGCGGGTCGTTCCTGTGGTGCGGTGCATGGGAGACTCGGCGCATGAGCAAAGAACGTGTTGTCGTCACCGTCGAAGATCACATCGCAACCGTGGTCTTCAATAGGCCCGAAAAGCGCAATGCACTCGACGGTGAGCAGTTCAGCGCGATCGCGGCTGCTGGCGCGCAGGTCGCCACCGATCGCTCTATCCGCGCGGTGATTCTGACGGGTGAAGGTGCCTCGTTCTGCGCAGGCCTCGACTTCAGTGGATTCGCCGCAATGATGGGTGACGGAGATGGCGGAGGCACCGGTAACCCTGGTCGGCTCACCGATAGTGGTCTCACTCATCTGGGCCAGCAGGTGTGCTGGGTGTGGCAAGAGGTGCAGGTGCCAGTAATTGCAGCGTTGCATGGCCACGCATTGGGTGGTGGGCTGCAAATCGCCCTCGGGGCGGATATCCGCGTAGCGCACCCCGACACCAAGTTGTCCGTCAGGGAGATCCACTGGGGAATCATCCCTGATATGACGGGGACTTATTTCTTGCCGCGTCTTGTCGGCGATGACGTTGCACGCGAGTTGACGTTTACGGGACGGGTGTTTGACGCGCGAGAAGGTGCCCAACTCGGGTTGGTAACGCGTCTCAATGACGAGCCGCTCACGGCGGCTCGCGACATCGCCTCGTCGATTGCTGAACGTAACCCCGATGCGCTGCGAGCCGCGAAGCGTCTGCTCGGCGGGGCTTTGAATCGCTCACCTGCGGAGCAGTTCGCCATGGAGCGCACAGAGGTGCATGGCCTTATCGGTACTCCGAATCAGACCGAAGCGATTCGGGCGAACCTTGAGGACCGGCCAGCGGTATTCGCTGATCCCGCGTGACGAACAGCACCAATGCACAAGTGAACAACATGGGCGCCGGAGGCGTTTGCCCGTAATATGTGAGTCCTGGGCCAGTGTCGTCCCAGTCCCATCTCGAGCGATTGAGGACCCACGATGACCAACACTCCGTCCCAAACCGGGCTCTATGACCCCGCCTTTGAACACGATGCGTGTGGTGTATCATTCGTGGCGCACCTTCGTGGCGTTGCGAGCTATGACCTAGTCCGCACTGGTCTCACTGCACTCACCAATCTCGAGCATCGCGGTGCCACCGGTGCCGAACCCGACACCGGAGATGGTGCCGGCATCTTGATACAGGTACCCGATCGGCTGTATCGAGCGGTGGTCGACTTCGAGTTGCCAGCGGCTCGTGAATACGCCACTGGCTTGGTTTTTTGCCCAACCGACGCCGGGGAACGGTCACGCGTGCAAGCGTCGATGGAGACCATCTTCGCGGAGCACATGGTGGAAGTCCTTGGGTGGCGTGATGTTCCCATCGATCCGTCATGTCTCGGAGCAACTGCCCGCGAGGCCCAGCCGTCGATTCAACAGATTTTCGTTGCCACAGCCGATCGGCGCGCCGGCATTGATCTTGACCGCGCGGTCTACGTCGCCCGGAAAAGGTGCGAGCACGAACTCGCAGCCGACGGGGTGTACCTGCCATCACTGTCGTCGCGCACCATCGTCTACAAAGGCATGTTGACGACGCCACAGTTGGAGTTGTTCTTCGGAGACCTCACGGACGAGCGAATCGAGAGCGCCCTGCTGCTGGTGCATTCGCGCTTTTCGACGAACACGTTCCCGTCGTGGCCTCTCGCGCATCCGTATCGATATGTGGCGCACAACGGCGAGATCAACACGGTGCAGGGAAACCAGAACTGGATGCGGGCGCGTGAAGCGCTGCTGGATTCTGAGCTGATTCCGGGGCTGTCAGCGGCGTTCCCGATCTGCACCGAGGGCGGGTCGGACACTGCTCGATTTGATGAAGTTCTTGAGCTTCTACACCTCGGTGGCCGTCCGTTACATCACGCTGTGCTGATGATGATCCCCGAGGCTTGGGAGAACAACACCTCAATGGATCCGGCGCGTCGTGACTTCTACCGGTTCCACGCAGCGATGATGGAACCCTGGGACGGACCCGCAAGCGTCACGTTCACCGACGGCGACATCATCGGAGCGGTACTCGACCGCAATGGTCTTCGGCCGAGTCGCTACTGGGTCACCGCCGACGACATCGTGGTCATGGCCTCCGAGGTTGGCGTGATGGATGTAGAGCCTGAGCGCGTGATCGCCAAGGGGCGCCTACAGCCCGGACGCATGTTCTTGATCGATACGACCGAGGGTCGCATCGTCGGCGACGACGAGATCAAGGATGCGCTGGCAGCAGAGCACCCCTACGGCGATTGGCTCCGTGATGGCAACGTGTCGTTGATCCAACTGCCAGACCGAGAGCATCGGGTCTATTCGCATGACAGTGTGCTCCGCCGTCAACAGATGTTTGGCTACACCGACGAGGAACTGAAGATCATTCTCGCTCCCATGGCGCGTACGGGCGCAGAGCCGATCGGATCTATGGGCACCGACACACCGCTAGCGGTTCTCAGCGATCGGCCGCGGCTTCTATTCGACTACTTCCAGCAGTTGTTCGCACAGGTGACAAATCCTCCGCTCGATGCCATTCGAGAAGAGGTGGTGACGGCGGTGGGCTCAAGTGTGGGACCCGAAGCAAATCTGTTGGCGCCAGGCCCAGAGAGTTGTCGCCAGCTCACTCTGCCATTCCCGATTCTCGACAATGACGAGTTGGCAAAGATCATCCATGCCGCGGATGAGGGCGGTCACGATGAATTCCGTGCTCATGTCGTTCGAGGCCTCTATCCAGTGACGGGTGGAGGCGACACGCTGGAAGCTCGCCTCGAGGAGATCTTCGCCGAGGTCAGTGCCGCTATTGACGCGGGTTCACGGATCATTGTGCTGTCAGACCGAAATGCCGATGCGGATCTCGCTCCAATTCCTTCGCTGTTGTTGACGTCAAGCGTTCATCACCACCTCGTAAGGACTCGGCAGCGGACGCAGTGTGGTCTCGTCGTTGAGGCCGGTGACGCTCGTGAGATCCACCACATGGCATTGCTGATCGGATTTGGCGCCGGAGCGGTGAACCCGTACCTCGCCTTCGAGTCGATTGAAGATCTCATCGATGCCGGGCTCTACTCGATGTCGGATATTGAGCCCTCGGTGGCTATCCGCAACTACATCAAGGCCTGCGGAAAAGGCGTCGTTAAGGTGATGTCGAAGATGGGGGTATCGACCGTCGCGAGTTACACCGGGGCGCAAATATTTGAAGCAATTGGCTTGAGCTCACAGGTTGTGGACCGTCATTTCACTGGCACCGTCAGCCGGATCGAAGGTATTGGTATTGGTGAGATCGCTGAGGCCGTCCGACGGCGCCACGCTGATGCTCACCCCGAGCGTCCCGAGGAACGCGCGCATCGCCGGCTCGAAGTAGGCGGTGAATATCAATGGCGTCGAGAAGGGGAGTATCACCTTTTCAATCCCGAGACCGTCTTCAAGCTGCAGCACGCGACGCGGGCTGGCCGCTACGACATCTTCAAGGAGTACACCTCCCGAGTGGACGACCAGAGTGGCCGCCTGGCGACGCTTCGCGGCCTGTTCAGTTTCGCCAGTGAACGACCGCCGATCAGTATCGATGAGGTCGAGCCTGCCGCAGCCATCATGGCCCGGTTCTCGACTGGTGCGATGTCGTACGGCAGCATTTCGGCCGAAGCCCACGAGACACTCGCGGTCGCCATGAATCGCATCGGTGGCAAGTCCAACACAGGCGAGGGCGGCGAGGATGCCGAGAGGCTGTATGACGCCGAACGACGTTCATCGATCAAACAGGTGGCGTCCGGCCGATTCGGTGTTACCGCGGAGTACCTGACCAACTCCGATGACATCCAGATCAAAATGGCCCAAGGGGCGAAGCCTGGTGAGGGTGGACAACTTCCCGGCCACAAGGTGTACCCGTGGATCGCATCGACCCGACTCTCCACCCCGGGTGTTGGTCTCATCAGCCCCCCGCCCCACCACGACATCTATTCGATCGAAGACCTCAAGCAGCTCATCCACGACCTGAAGAACGCGAATCCGTCCGCTCGGGTACATGTAAAACTTGTGGCCGAGGTCGGGGTTGGCACCGTTGCGGCCGGGGTAGCGAAAGCCAAGGCCGATGTGGTGCTCATCAGCGGGCATGATGGCGGCACGGGGGCGTCACCGCTGACGTCGCTCAAGCATGCCGGCGGCCCGTGGGAACTTGGCCTTGCCGAAACGCAGCAGACCCTTGTTCTCAACGGTCTGCGTGATCGTATCGTCGTCCAGACCGACGGCCAGATGAAGACGGGTCGCGATGTGGTGATCGCGGCCTTGCTCGGCGCAGAGGAATTCGGCTTTGCAACAGCGCCGTTGGTGGTGTCGGGTTGCGTGATGATGCGGGTCTGCCACCTCGATACCTGCCCCGTTGGTATCGCGACGCAGAATCCCGAGTTGCGACGCAGGTTCAGTGGCACGCCCGAGTTCGTCGTGAACTTTTTTGAGTTCATTGCTGAAGAGGTCCGCGAGCACATGGCAGAACTTGGGTTTGCAACTCTGGACGAGATGATTGGCCATGTCGAGGCCCTAGATGTGGCACCCGCTGTGGAACATTGGAAGGCCGCAGGTCTCGACATCTCGCCGATCCTTGCAACCGTTGCAAACCCGTACAACCAGATTGGTCACTGTGTCGAACTTCAAGACCACGGCCTTGGCGAGGCGCTTGATCAGCAGTTAATCGCCGCATCGGCCGAGGCGATCGCGAACAAGACACCGGTGAGAATAGATGTTCCCATCCGCAATGTGCACCGCACGGTCGGCACGATGCTCGGCCACGAGATCACCAAGGTTCATCGCGGTACCGGACTTCCCGATGGAACAATTCACATCACCTTCAACGGTTCCGCTGGGCAGAGTTTTGGGGCATTCGTTCCCGCGGGGGTCACTCTCGAACTCGTTGGTGATGCCAACGACTATGTCGGCAAGGGCCTCTCTGGGGGGCGAATAGTTGTTCGTCCACCTGAGAGTTCTCTATTCGCCGCCCATGAACATGTGATTGCGGGCAACGTCATCGGCTACGGGGCGACCGGAGGAGAGATGTTCCTGAGTGGTCTGGTCGGTGAGCGATTCTGCGTGCGGAACTCCGGTGTCACGGCTGTGGTGGAAGGCATCGGCGACCATGGCTGCGAATACATGACCGGAGGCGTCGCCGTCATTTTGGGACCAACGGGCCGAAACTTCGGTGCAGGCATGTCGGGTGGCATCGCGTATCTCCTCGATGGTGATCTCGACTCCATCAATCCTGAGATGGTCGAGATTGAAGAACTCGATGAGGACGACCGGAACACTGTGGTCTCCCTCGTCGAGCGACACCTCGAACTTACTGATTCGGCCATCGCGCGTGAACTTCTCGGCGACAGAGATGGGCTGGTGAACCGGATGACGAAGGTGATGCCACGCGACTACCGACGTGTGCTGACGGTGATGGCCCAAGCCCAAGACGAAGGTCTCGATGAAGAGTCGACCTTGGACCGAGTGATGGAGGCGGCACGTGGGTGAACCGACGGGTTTCATGAAGTGGGGGCGAACCCTGCCGGAGCGGCGACCGGTGCCGGTGCGTCTGCGCGATTGGAAAGAGGTCTACGAGGAATTCCCGAACGAGGAACTTCAAGAACAAGCAGGCCGGTGCATGGACTGTGGCATTCCGTTCTGCAACAACGGCTGTCCTCTTGGCAATCTGATACCCGACTGGAATGACCTGGTGTATCGAGATCGATGGCGCGAAGCCATCGATCGGCTGCATGCGACGAATAACTTTCCGGAATTCACCGGCCGTCTCTGTCCGGCGCCCTGCGAATCTGCGTGTGTTTTGGGGATCAACCAACCCGCCGTCACGATCAAGCAGGTGGAGGTCGAAATCATCGATCGTGCATTTGACGAGGGCTGGGTCACTCCCCAGATACCAACCGTGCGAACCGGACGTCGGGTGAGCGTCATCGGCTCGGGCCCCGCTGGCCTCGCCGCCGCGCAACAACTCACACGAGCGGGTCACGATGTCACAGTTCTCGAACGTGCCGACCGCATCGGAGGGCTGCTGCGCTACGGCATCCCCGAGTTCAAGATGGAGAAGCGTCATATCGACCGTCGCCTCGAGCAGATGGTGGCCGAGGGGACGCAGTTCCGAACATCGGCTGCCGTTGGAGAGAACGTCGACATCGACGTTCTTCGTGCGAACAATGACGCGATTGTCCTGGCCGCGGGCGCCACTGCGTGGCGTGATCTCGATGTGCCAGGGCGCGAGCTATCAGGGATTCATCAGGCGATGGAATACCTACCGCTGGCAAATCGCGTGCAGTTGGGCGATAGCGAATCATCACCGATTGATGTGCGCGGCGCGCATGTCGTGATCATCGGTGGTGGCGATACCGGTGCCGATTGTTTGGGCACTGCGCATCGTCAGGGTGCGGCCTCGGTCACGCAGTTAGAGATCATGCCTCATCCTCCGCAAGAACGGAGTGAGGGAAATCCGTGGCCGCAATACGCAATGGTGCATCGCGTCTCATCAGCGCACGAAGAAGGGGGAGACCGGGTGTACAGCATCAGCACCGAATCCTTCATCGACGACGGCAATGGCCGAGTGTCCGCGCTGCGCGTTGTCGATGTTGAGTTTGTCGATGGTTCGTTCCGGGCCGTGGAGGGAACCGAGCGCGATATCCCCGCGGACTACGTCTTTTTGGCGCTGGGTTTTGTGGGCCCGGAGCGTGGGTCCTGGCTCGAGACTTTGGGAGTTGACTATGACCAGCGCGGCAATATTGCACGTGATGATCGATACATGAGCAATGTCGACAGTGTGTTCGTGGCGGGTGATATGGGTCGTGGCCAGAGCCTCATTGTGTGGGCGATTGCTGAAGGCCGCGCCGCTGCTGCGGCAGTCGACGAGTACTTGATGGGGGCCACACGGCTTCCGCGTCCCATCGGGCCGACCGACCGGCCGCTCACATGAGGCGATGGCGAGGTGACGGCAGTGGCGATGTGGCTCGGCCTAACATCGTGGAAATGAGATCACGACGGACAATTCTTGCCGTTGCGGTTCTTGGTGGTGTGACGTTGTCGGCGGTTGGATGCGGCGAGGTCGACGAGGCGTCGACGGGGACCGTCGCACAGATTCAGCCGACGTCATATGTGGTCAAAGAATTGGTGACCACCACCACGACCACTCTGCCGCCGACAACAACGACAATCCCCGGTCAGATTGCCGAGGCGTACGAGTACACGATTCAGTCGAATGACAACCCGTCATATGTGGCTGATCTGTTCAGCATCTCGCTGTCTCGTCTGGCCGAGGCCAACGCCACAAATCCCGATTACTCCAGTTTCATTATCGGCGGAACAGTGATCATTCCCGCCGGCGCGATCATGCCGGGTGGGCTCAGCACCGCCGCCGCGACAGATGGCACAGCTCAAGCAGGGGAGTGCACCAGCCTGGAGCACACGATCGTCGAGGGCGACAACCCAACGGTTGTGGCCGAACAGTACGGTGTCACAATCGCAGACCTCGCTCGTGCCAACGCGACCAATGCGACCTACACCAGTTTCATTCTGGGCGGCACGCTCACCATTCCCGTCGGGGATTGCTGACCATCCAGTCCTGTCGAAAGATCAACTGAGTTGTGGCCACTCGGGGCGTGGCCGAGGACGACCCGACTTCGTGCGTCGACGGCGGTCATGCAACGCCCATGACCGACGCCACGAGGTGGTCTCAGGTCCGCTGAGCGAGGGTGTTGTCCCGCTCGCGAATCGCTGTGTCGCTTCCCACCATGACGATGTCGCCTCGTCTGCCAAACGCGCCACATCGCTCCCGAGCCGAGCGGCGACCTTGCGTGATGACATGTCGGCGTCCGGCATGATCGGTTCTCCGAACACAACCTGTGTGCGCCCGGGCACAAAGCGGCGAGCGCCCTTGCCCCAAATCGCCCCCGAACCCTCGAGATAGATAGGGATAATCGGCGCTCCGGCGCGTTGGGCAAGATAGGCCGCGCCGCCCCGAAACTCCTGTGCCCAGCCATCGGGCGACCGTCCACCCTCTGGATAGATCAGAATGCTGTATCCGTCGTCAAGAAGACCTCTGAATGTCTCTGCCGATCGCCGACCCGTCTGGTGACGATCGATTGGCACGGCGTTCAATGCCAGAGAAGCTGACGCCGCCTTCCATCGGCGATCAAAGAAATAATCAGCGGCTGCAGCCACGACGAGCTCTCGGCGCCAGCAACGAGGTATTGCGTGAATCAGAATTGCGGTGTCTAGGTGGCTCTCGTGGTTCGCAGCAAATACCACCGGCATGGTGTCGTCACCGTTCTCCAGAGCGCTGAGGCGATCGAGTCCGCTGACACGCGGACGCGTGAGAACCCCGATGGCAAGTCGTAAGGGGCCGTTCACAATAAGAGATCTGGAAATTGTGGCGACAGGACGTCGCGCCCACTCCGTGTCGTACGCGGCTCCAAGAGTGTCGGGTTGATCGGGAACGATGACCCCGCGCGGAGTGGTCGGCGCGCGCAGAGGAAAGCCCATACCCGCAAGGGGCTTCATGGCGAAGCGCACCGCGCGCTCAGTCGTGCCGAGCACACGCTGTAACTGGAAACGATCAGGTGTCACGAACTACCTCACATCGGCAACGAGGACCGACGGGACATGCAGGTGGGTGATCGTGGGGCGGGTTCCGACCACATCCGAAGCCAGCTCGAACGCGTCGGTCATCGTGGATGCCGGCGTGAATCCGAGCCGCCGAACGGTGTCGGGGTGGCCACCAACGATGATGACCCGTGATGCCCATGCTCGGCCGTGTGCACCCCAGTACCACGCATAGAACGGGTGCACACCGTGGTAAGCGTTCTGCGTGCGGTAGAGATGCCGGTACCACTCATCCTCGGCGTATTTGCGCTCCCATTTCATGGACATCTCATGGGGGTCAGTCGTGTCGGCGAGAACTTCGTCGAAGAAGTCGATATACGACGGATGGTGCGCCGGGTCGAATTCGCGATACGTCGGGTGCGTCATGATGATGACTCCGCCCTCACGAACGAGTGGCCGACCGCGGTACATGTTGAACATGTAGCCCAGTCCCATACACATGACCAGGATCGGGTTCATGACCGAGTCAGGGTTGTACGGGCAGATGAAGGGAATGCCCATCGTCAAGATGTCGGTCTGCCCCTCGACTTCGACAACATGCTGGCGATACACCTCGGCAAGGGTTCGTTCGTGCACCGTCTCGGTGAAACCTGCGTTCACACCAGTGACCGCGTATGGCGCCTTGATCGAGTGGAAAATGCGCCGGGAAATACGTGTTGGTGTCCGATCGAGGCTTTTGGATGTCGCGAGGTAACTGGCGCGGTCACGCGCAGTCCATTCCCACTCGCGCTTGGATAGGAAATCAAAGGGACTCGGAAATGCGTCGGTATTGATTGTGGTCTCGATCTGAAAAACGCGAGGGCCATGGTCGCGCAATACCGACCCCATCCGCCAAATCGAATGATGCAGCGCTGAGTGGTGACGGTCCATGAGGCTGCGCGTGTTCTCCAGAGACTGCGGATTGTGGTGGTGGCTCAGGCATCTGTATGACGCGACACCGGTCACGAGCGACTTCCATCCACCGTCCATCGCGACCTGGTTGACGTTTGCGTAGACGACAAGGTCGCTTTCGGCGACGCGACGGTTGATTTCCACGACCTCACCATGATCAGTGGTGCCAATCACCGTCAGGTTGTCGGGATCTTCGGCATCGTGCTGGTAGAGATGCCCAGACGATGCGAATGAGTCGACCACCCGATCGCCCAACACATGGCGCAATTCGTGATCATGCATACGGCGATGTAGCCCCAGTGCAGCGATGATGTGCACATCATCGACGCCAGCGGCTGCGGCTTCGGTCAGCACGGCCTCAACAATGAGCTGGCGGACATCTGGTCGACGCATCTTCGGCAAGGAGAGGCTGACATCGTCGAAGCAGATGGTGAGCTTCATGTCTGGGTTGAGGAGTTCAGCAAGGGGCTCCGAATCCAGCGGTTCGGCGATGGCCCGTCGAATCTCCGCGCGTACATCGCGCAGACCAGGGTGAGGCTCGGCGGGATATATGACCCGTGACCGATCGGCCGGTAGGCGCTCCAAACTGAAGCGCTCGCCGTGCCAGAACAGCATCGGTGGAGTTGAGCGGTCGACATCGAGGACGAATCCGGGACGTGGCATCAGTTTTCCTCTCGAAGATCAAAGGCGATTTTGAACGCGCCACGCCGACCGGCGGTGGCGGCATGAGCTAGTGCGTCACGATGCCGGTTGAGCGGATAGGTCGCGCTCAGCAGCCAGGGTGATGGGAACGAGGAGATCACGTCAATTGCGTGTTCGAAACTATGGCGTCGTACACCGGCCACATCTTCGGTGCCATAGGTATACGCACCGACCAGCTCAGTTTCGCGGTGCCACAGCGGAGCGAGGTCAACCGTGACCTCCGCCGGCATACCGACAGCAACCACACGACCACGAGGGCGAGTGGTGCCGATCGAGGTGCGGAGGGTGTCACCTGAACCGACACAGTCCAATGTGCTGTCCGCGCCACCGCCTGTGTCTGGCCCGATCATGGCGGTACCCGTGAGCCGACGCAGTGCCCGTGCCAAACCATCGAAACGGGTGACAACATCGGCACCGACCTGCCGGGCAGCCTCCAACTGGTGTGGGTAACGGCCAGCAGCGACAATGCGCGCGTCTGGGCGGAAATGCCGAAGCGCCGCAACTGTCGAGATTCCAATTGTCCCCAATCCAATCACGCTGAGAAGTGGGGCCTCATCGCGTGACCTCAGGGCGATGAGTGCGGCGTGGACGGCTCCTGCCACGGGTTCGATCAAGACGGCCTGCTCATCGCTGAAGGACTCGGGCACGGAGTGCATCTGTGACGGATGAGCCCACATTCGTTCGGCCCAACCTCCTCCTGCCGAGCAACAAAATCCTGTTTGGATACCAGGCTCGATTTGCCCGCCGACCATGTGGCTGTAGTCGTGGCCATCGGCCGGGGCGCTGACGTCGTCGGGAACCGGTAGACCACGACATTGGTGCCCAAGGACAGGGTCGATGACGACACGGTGTCCCTCTGCGGTCCGAGCAAGTATCTCGTGACCAGGAATGAACGGCATGGTCACCCAGGGGTCGAAATAGGCCGATGCCCGACCCTCGATCAGCGCAAGGTCGGAACCACAGATGCCCGACAACATGACCTTGAGTTCCTGCCATTCCGTCGTTGGGGCCTGTTGAAACGCGGATGTGTCGAGACTGAGGGGCCCGCGGCCACGCGCGTTGGGCGAGCCAAGCACAGAACCAAGCCGCGACGCCGCAAAACGCCGATCACGGTCGTGAATGCGCAATGCCTTCATCGTCGCACCCGTGTGTTGATTGGCGTGCTGAGCGGGCCCAATGGCAGGGGAGGTCGACGTGCACCTTTCACCCGGCGCCAGTCCTCAACGAGCCAGCCACGGGTTCGAGCAATTGCTGCCAAGCGTGTTTCGGGGTTGACCGCCACGGGAAATCCAACGGCCTCGAGCAGAGGCAGATCTGATGACGAGTCGGCATAGGCCACGCACTCCGCAAGGTCGAGACCCTCGCGTTGGCAGTACTCATCGAGGAGTTGTGCTCGAGCCTCTCCCGTTGGGGGAACGGTCACCATCTCGCCGGTGTATCGGTCGCCGTCAACGGTCATCTCCGCGGCAATGATTTCGTCGAAGAGAGGTGCGAGGCCGGCGACGTGGAAGTCGAGTGCGCCCGTGATCAATACGGTGCGGTGGCCCGCTGCCCGGTGCTGACGCACGCGTCGCAACCCATCGGGAAAACAATTGGCCAAAATCAGATGACCGAGCATCTCCTCGGTGTCGTGTGCCACCTGTTCCACCGGGGCATCGCGATAGCGACGGTAGAAGTGTCGAAGAAAGTCGGTGCGGTCACGCCGGTCCAGCCGAAGAAGTCCGGGGGCCTCGGCCAAGGTCTTGGCGACATACCGAACGCGATCAACGGGATCGAGACGGCGCGTGGCGAGCCAGCTGTAGCTGGTCACGACATTCGATGCAATCAGGGTGTTCTCCAAATCGAAGGCTGCCACATGCCTGGACGGGTCAAGCACCTGTGAGCGCAGCCGTGCCGATCGATCAGTGGAGCGAGAACGTCCAGGGGTCGTGCGCACGCGCGCGTGTTGGATGATCGATGGAAGGTGGATGTGGCTGATGTAGTGCGGCCAGTCAACGACTCTGGGGTCAAAACAAAATGCGTCCTGATCGTCAGAATCCAAGGACTCCCACAGCGACATCAAATTGTCGACCTGGTAGATCGCTTCGCATTCGGTGTACAGGCCGTACAGCTCGACGTATTCCATCGCTCGGTCGATGTCCGAACGACGGGCTTCGACGGTTGCGGACCATTCCGCCTGTCGGCCTCGCAGAGGAAGTGCGTGTAATCCACGCTCGGCGACGCCAAGTGCGCGCTGCGCGCGACGAAGTTGACTTTGCACTCGACCGCGACCCGGAAACCGCCACTCCGGCACCACGATGGGTTGGCCTTTTTGGTCATAGAGGGGGTGTTCTCCAAACCACGCGGCCACCTCATCGACCATTGCGCGATAACGCAGTGGGTTGACACCCCCTGATGCGACTTGGGTGACCAATGGCCCATCGGGCCCGCGGGCGGCGACGGCGATGATGGCGGCGACCACGATGTCGACCGGAATGACATCAATGGTGCCTTCAGGGACACCGGGGAATTCGCGCAGCAGACCGCGCGCGTACGAGATGATGACTGGTTCCGCCATCCGGAAGCCGCGAATCCACCCGGGTCGTGGTTCAGCCCAGGCGGACTCGATGATGGATGGGCGCACAATCGAGACGGGCTGATCTCCGCACGACTCGACAAGCGCCTGTTCGCCAAGGGCCTTTGTGAAGGCGTAGGCATCGGGCCAGCCGACACTGGCAGCTCGTGCACGACCTGCCTCTACTAGGCGATCGCGAACCCATCGTTCGCGGAGCTGCTCAACCTTGGCGGCGAGGGCCGGCGCGCCTGCAGGACCGAGTTCGCGATGTGCGCGTCGCCTGATTTCGGCGAGGCGATCCGGTTCGCGACTTGCTGCTTCGGTGTCTGATCTCAGCCGGCGCGCTGCTGTGACCTCGGCACGCCAGTCGAGGCCGATACCGAATGGCCCCGCAGACACTAAATCCTCGGGGGCGGTACCGCGTCGGTTGCCAGCGACGTAGCACGTTGAGACCGCAACCAGATGGGGTGTCACCCCGAGGTCCTGGCACAGCGTGGCGATTCGGGTCGGGCCCAAGAGATTGATCTCCACCGCAGAGTCGAGCGGTGAATCAAACGACACCGTTGCGGCGGAATGGATGATGGTGTCGCAGCGAGCAAAGATGGCACGTGCGTCGTCATCGAGGCCCAGGCCGTCGCTGCCGACATCGCCGGAAAGCGTGGTGATGCGCCGCGCGCACATGTCATCGAATGACTCTGGGCCGTCGGCCAGTTCGGAACGCAATCGATCGAAGGCGTCGTTGGACAGAATCTCTCGAGCGGTGCGCCGTTGGGCATTCGTACGTCGACCGTCGCGCACAATCAGAACCAGATGGCAATCGGGAACGCACCGTAGGAGGCGTTCGACCAATGCGGTACCAACAAAGCCGGTTGCACCGGTGATGGCGATGGTCGAGCCAGCCAATTGATCGGGGATCACAGGAGTGTTCTAGCAGGTTCTCTACCAGTTGGTAGAGAACCTGCTACACATCATGGGATGACCGGGGCCACCGTGATGCGATCCGGGCGACGCACAAGCCCAACAGCGCAGCAGATCGTTGCTGTCACCGCGCAGCTGCTTGGCACCCGGGGAATCGAACATGTGTCACTCGATGAGATCGCCGTTGCCGCTGGCGTGCGCAAGCAGACGGTCCTGTATTGGTTCGGTTCCCGTGCTGCACTTGTCGACACCGTGATCGACGTGACTGTCGATGAGCTCGTGACCGAGGTCATCGCCGCCCTCGCTGGCGGGCCATCGGATGCGCTGGCACAGGTGGACACCATCGTCGTGACCGTATTTGACGCGGCCGTGCGTCGCCCGCATCTACTCGGGGTGTTGCGCGATCTTCGTCACCTTCCGTCTGACAGGTCCGATGCGGTGACGAGTCGGTTACGGCCCCTCGTCAAAGCTGCAGTGGATGTGCTGGAACGAGAGATGGGTCAGGGTCGAATTCGGCGTGGCGACCCTGCGGTAATGGTGGGTCTGTTGTACGCCTGTATCGGGGGGATTGCCGCTGATCCGGTGGCTCGTGGCGTGATGACTCCGGGCGGCGGCATTGCCGGACTTCGACGCCTGCGACGTGAAGTTCGCGCATTCGTCCGCGCAGCGGTAATGAATTCAGCCGTGAGCAGTTGAACGCTGTTGGGAACCTGCGTGTCGCGCACGCGCGTCGGCCACAAGGCGGTTCAAGATCTTTACCGTGCTCACGCCGACGTCGTTCATCATCTTCGGGTACATGGAGATCGGCGTAAAACCAGGGATCGTGTTGACCTCGTTGAGCAGCACAGCACCGTCTTCGGCGACAAACATGTCGCAGCGGGCCATTTCTCGACAACCGAGAACACTGGTGACCTCCAGAGCGAGTTCGTGTACCCGTTGGGCTACCGCCGCTGGAAGATCTGCGGGCACACTGGTCGTTGCTCGGTCATCCGTGTACTTGTCGTTGTAGTCGTAGAACTCGGCGCCGACGTGGATCTCGCCGGGCCGGGAGAGCCTGGTATCGCGACGTCCGAGGACCGCGATTTCGATTTCGCGTCCGATCACAGCCTGTTCAATCACGATGCAGTCGTCGTACGCCCCCGCACGAGCGACAGCGGCTGCCAGTGCATTCTGGTCACCGACCTTGGACACGCCGATAGAGGATCCCATGCTCGACGGCTTCACAAACAGCGGAAAGCCGAGGTGCTGCGATCGTTCGCGAACCGTATCGATGCTGTCTCTGCTGTCGACGACAACAAAGGGAGTCTGGGGTATCCCGGCTCCGGCTAAGAACCGTTTTGCAACCGCCTTATTCATGCACAGTGCCGAGGCGAGAACCCCCGCTCCCGTATAAGCCACTCCAGCCACCTCGCAGGCTCCCTGGAAGGTGCCATCCTCGCCGAGTGGTCCATGGAGCGCGGGGACGACCACTGCACCTCGCTGTGCCGCCGCCACCAGCGAATCGATGCCAATCTCGGGTCCATCGATTGCGAGGGGAGCTCCTGTTTCCGGCCCTCGGTCAGATGCAATGTGATGCCACACACCATCGCGCGAAATGCCAATGCCGACGACATGGGCGCCACCTTCGACGGCGGCACTCCAGAGATGAGAACCGCTGACGAGTGATACGTCGTGCTCCGCGGACCGGCCCCCAGCGACAATGATGAGCTCGGATCCTGAGACCTCATCAGCGCTGTAAACGCCCGATGCCATGTCAGAGCTCATCGCCGCACGGTACCTTTCACAGCCATGCGCTTTCGTGCATCCGACGTCGCTCGAGCCACCGGTGGGCAACTGATCGGTCCCGATGTGGAAATCGATGGGGCATCTTTCGACACCCGTGGTCTCGTCACCGGGATGCTCTTTGTGCCCGTCGTAGCCGAGCGCGATGGCCATGAGTTCATCGCCGATGCAATGTCGAGTGGTGCGGCGGCAACCCTGAGCGAGCGCGGCCACGGGTATGACTCGCTGACGGCAATTGACGTCACATCGACCACCGATGCATTCGGCGCGCTCGCTCGCTGGTTGCGATCGACCGATGAACATGCCCCCCAATGCGTTGTGGGAGTGACGGGTAGTGTCGGCAAGACCACGACGAAGGACTTGGTCGCGTCCGCGTTGGCATCCCATGGTGTGCATGCGGCGGCCGCCAGCTTGAACAACGACCTGGGTGTGCCCTCGACAATTGTCAACGCCCCGGATCGGGTTCCCGTGATCGTCTGCGAGATGGGCATGCGCGGTCTCGGGCAGATCTCGCGGCTCTGTGATGTGGCCCATCCCGATATCGGGGTGGTGACCCGTGTCGGTGTAGCGCACACCGAACTGCTCGGCGGACTCGACTATGTGGCGACCGCTAAAGCAGAACTCGTCCGGGCACTTCCCGCGTCCGGTACCGCCGTACTGAACTCAGATGACGATCGGGTAGTGGCGATGGCCATTCTCACAACCGCCGACGTGGTGACGTACGGGAGCAGGGGAGATGTTCGCGCTGAGACCCTCGACATTGATTACCTCGGCTGCCACAGGGTTATCGTGCGTTCGCCGTGGGGGAGTAGTGAGCTGCGTATTCCGGTTCCGGGTGCCCATATGGTGTCGAACACCCTTGCCGCCGCTGCCGTGTGTGGTGTCGTCACCGGCTCCCTCGACGGTCTTGGAGCGGTCGAGGCAGTGTCGTTGTCGTCACATCGCATGCGTACGGTCGATCTTGGCCGCTGCATCGTGGTGGATGACTCCTACAACGCAAATCCAACGTCGATGGTGGCGGCACTTGATGCGCTGGCATCCATGGATGTGGATCGACGAGTGGCGGTGCTTGGGGCCATGGCAGAAATCGCCGACAGCGACGAGCAACATCGCAACATCGCGGCCGAGGCTGCACAGCGCGGAATTGATGTGGTTGCCGTTGGAACATCGGCATATGGGCAGCCACCTGTCGATGACGTCATCGGCGCCCTGCGGGAGCTGACAGCGGGGTCGCGCCGGGTCGGAATTATCGTGAAAGCGTCACGTAGTGCCCAACTCGAGACAGTGGCCGCCGAGATCATCTCTGCGTTCCGTCCTTAAATCTGCCGTGACGGTCCAGTGGTGGGCGTTGTGACGACCTGCCCGAGGCGTTCGCTACGCGCAATGTCGCCGACGTAGCCGATTGCCACCGCAGCGAGAGCTCCAAAGATGAGCACCGGGCGGGCCCCAAGGTGGTCCATGATGGGCCCGGCGATGACATTGCCAAGGGGGACCGTTCCACCGAAGACCATGAACCACAGCGGCATCACTGACGCACGCTCTGTATCTGCCAGGTTGACCTGCAACTCTGTGACGAGCAACGTCGCGGTCATGAAATAGGACGCGCCGAGCACACCCGCAATTGCAAAGGCGATCATAGGTGATGACGTCAGGCCGAAAATCGCAAGGCAAAGAGCGAAAACCGCGAACCCGATGCGGATCAAATCCCGGCGATCGCGGCCGTGCAGGATCGATCCAACCGCGAGCGATCCCACGAACGCACCGATACCCCACACGACGTACAACAATCGATACGCCGTTCCGTCTGGCTCGAGTCCGAAATTGAGACGAGCCACCGACGGAAACAACCCGATGAAGGGCAGGCACAGCAACGAGAACGAAAACATCGTCACCAGAATCCGGCCGAGAATCGCCCGCTGCGCGGCGAGGCGAATCCCGTCGGTCAACGCTCGAAGTCCCGCTGAGCGTCGCGTTGGTGGAGCCGGAAGCCCCACCGAGCGAAGAGCCATGATGAATACGAGGTAGGTGACCGCGTTCAATGCGAACAGTTGCCATAGCTGTGCACCAAGGACCGCGGCCAGAGCGGCGAGTGCTGGGCCCATGATGCGACTGCCGTTGATCATCGCAGAGTTCAAGCTCACGGCGGCGGGCAACTGTTCGGGCGTGACCAGCATCGGAAGACTCGACGAGAACGCTGGTGCTTGAACCGTGTTCGCAATACCGATGCCCAATTGCACGATGAAGACCCACACCAGCGCGGACTCTGCTCTGACCAACCCTGCGAGCACCAGCGACAGCGCGAGCATGGTGCATTGCATGGCGACCACCAACCGGGTGCGGTTCACCCGGTCCGCCACAACACCCGCCGGCACCGACAGCAATAGAAGCGGCCCGAGTTGCGCGAAGACGAGCAGGCCAACCAGTCCCGCAGACCCTGTTCGCTCATCGACGTAGGCCGGCAGAGTGAAGTTCTGCATCCATGTCCCGATGTTTGACACGGTGGCCCCAACAAAAATGGCGCGAAAGGCGCGGTTCCGTAGGACAGCGCGCGCGCCGTCTGCAGAACCGCGACGGGGGGTGGTGTCGGGCACGCAAGCGAACCTATCGGGGTCCGACGAATGAGATAGTGGTTGTGCGAATCTGGATACATGAGCGAGCAACACACTCAGCCAGTGCGCACATCATCCACTGGAGAGGCGACGGAGTCGTGCCGCACCCGGTTTGCCCCGTTCAGCGAGTGTCCGCTGTGCGGCGGAGCGCTGCATGCCGAGCACGCTCACTTCAAGTGTGCGGGGTGCGGCTGGCGTGACTCCTGCTGTGACTGAGAGAGCTCTCGCCGCACCACGCAGACCACTCGAACGACGGGTAGTTTCGCTTCGGTGTCAGCACCTCGAGTTCATGTCGCTCCGTCGCTGGAGTGGGCCGAGCTGGCGGTCCGAGCGGGGGGAGGTGACGTTGCAGCAGCATCTCACGGCCTTGATGGTGTCATCTGGTGTGGTGATGAGCCGGGGCAGCTGGAACTGCTTCTTGAGAATACGGGCACGTCGTGGGTTCAGTTGACATCCACGGGCGTCGATGCATATCTGCACCTCATCGACGACTGCCGACTATGGACCTGTGCGCGTGGTGCCTTCGCTGAACCGGTTGCTGAGCTTGCGCTCGGCATGATGCTCGCGCTTCGGCGGCGTCTGGTGAGCTATGCACGACGGGATCGTTGGAGCGATCGCGAGGGCCAGACGCTTCATCGTGCATCGGTGACGGTGATTGGTGGTGGAGGCATCGCACGATCCCTTCTTCGGCTCTTGGGGCCGTTCAACTGCGCGACGGCCGTCGTCAATACGACCGGCTCTGAAGTGAACGGTGCGGATCACACATATCCGGCATCGGAACTCAAGCTTGCTGTGACTGGTGTCGATGTCGTGGTCGTGGCATGTCCATTGACGCCATCGACAGTTGGTGTTGTGAACGCGGACCTACTTGCCCTGCTGTCGCCTGGCGCTGTGGTGATCAACGTTGGTCGAGGGGCGCATGTGGTGACCGCGGATCTGCTGTCAGCACTTGATTCCGGCCATGTCGGCGGGGCCGGACTGGACGTCACAGATCCGGAACCTCTCGTCGATGGCCATCCGTTGTGGTGTCGTGACAATGTCATCATCACGCCCCATACGGGTAATACAGCCGACATGATCCCTCCGCTCGTTGGGCCATTGGTCAGCGAAAACGTGCGACGGTTGCGGCACGGTGAAGATCTGCTCGGAGTCGTCGATCAGATCGGCGGCTACTGATGGGTCGTGACCCGCACCACGTGCTCGGAGTGGCACCAGGGGCCAGCCAGGATGAGATTCGTGCTGCCTACCGCTCCGCAGCACGACGCCTTCATCCGGATCGTGCAGGACACGATCCTCGTGCTGCGGACCACATGGCCGAGCTAAATGCTGCCTATGCCGCGCTGCAACGGCGCAACGAGCGACCGCCAATGTCTGCCGGCCCTGCGGACCAACCGCCTGCACGGCCACTCGCGCCGGTCGTCGCGGCCCGGTTCCCGTGGCGTCTTGTTGCAGGGTTGGCGGTGGTGGGTTCATTAATCGTCATTGCGGGTGCTTTGTTTGCCACCCCTGAGGATCCCGAGCGCCCCGATGGGGTGTTGCAGATCGGAAGTTGCGTTCGGGTTGATGCCGCCGGATTCGCAATTGAGGAACCATGCACTAGTGATGGGGCACGGTTCGTTGTCCGGGCTATCGTGCCGACGGACTCTGGCTGCGGCGCAGGTGATAACGGGTACCTCGATCGTCTCGGCCTCGGCCGTGTGTGCGTGGACCAACTGCCATGACCTCGGGGCGCGCCCTACGACTCATGGTCGGTATCGGTGCGGTCGCCGCAATCGCTGGGATCGCAGCCATAACCGCATCGCGTGATGGGACGTCGTACCGGGACATCAATGAAGGGGACTGTTTCCTCTTGGATGGGCCCGGGAATATCGACAGTGTTGATGTCGGTGACTGTGATGAAGTGCTTGGCGATGCGGTGCCGACACGTCCGGCAGCGCTTGTTCTCCGTGTCGTGTTGCTGAACCCTGACGATGCGGAGTATCCCGGTAATGACGCTGTTGATGCCCTGGTCGACACCGCGTGTGCGCCGTTTGCCGTCCGCGCCGACGTATTGGCAGTGGCTCCTAGTCGCTACGCGTGGGAGAACGAATCGGGTCGCGGGCTGTGCTTGGCCGTGACCGGTGGGGCATGACGATCAAGTCGGTATCGTGTCGCGCCTGAGGGCGATTAGCTCAGTTGGAAGAGCGCCACGTTCACACCGTGGAGGTCATGGGATCGAGGCCCGTATCGCCCACTCGGATACTCTGATCGTGTGTCACGACGCTGCGATCGTCCTGGGTGCGCCGCCATTGGCACGATGCGCTACCGGATGGTGCCAGAAGATCTGATTTTTTGGATGACCCCGCTCGACGGCGAGCCCGAGGCAACCGAGGGTGTCTTGTGCCAGCGTCACGCTGACGGACTCACTGTTCCGGCTGGCTGGGTGATTGATGATCGGCGTGACCCGACATGGCGTCTGTTTCGACCCGGTCCCGACGAGATTGCGGCCGCAGAAGCAACACGGGATAACGCCGACTCATCGGCAACGCGACCGCGTCAGCGTAGACGGCGCTCAGCATCTGAGCGTTCGGCACAAAAAAAACTGCCGGGGGTGACTCCTGATGACGGCGCTGAGCCGGAGCCAGAAGCCGGCGATGTGACAGATGGGCGCAGTGCGCCGACCAATCGTGCCGACGACGATCGTGTCGTACAGCGACGTCGACCGTCACCAGGATCACTTCTCGGCCGAGCCTTTGGGCTGGATGAACGCTGATGCAACGACAGATTCAGCAATTCGTCGCCGCATCCGTGGACATGGTGACCGACGTCGTGGCTGATGTCGCGATGTACCCGTCGTGGATCACCGCGGTCGCTGAGACAACGGCAGTTGACGACGATCGAACCGCGGTTGTGATCTCAGGCCGTCTCGGTCCATTCACCCGGTCAAAACGCCTGGTGATGCGGACCACTGTGGCGTCAAACGATAGTGGGCGCACGGTGACGGTGTGCCGAGACGAGGGCCCGGGTCACGGTAGTTGGACTCTGTCGTGGAGGATGACCCCCGACTCCGAGGGAACCAATGTGCTGGCAACCTTGGAATATGACGGGCGGTGGTGGATTCCAGAGCAACTCGGACGGGTACTCGATGCAGTGGTCGACGACGCCCGCAATGGACTCATCAGCGAGGTCGCTCGTCGCGACGCGCGCTGAAGCGGCCGAGTTGGTCGCGCGTCACCTTGAGTTGCACATCAAATGCGCTGCTGAGCACGTCGCCAGTGACGACCTCCTCAATTGGTCCGGATGCCAAGGCAACACCGCTGTGCATGACCAGAGCGTGGGTTGCGATGGGCGGAATCTCGTCGACGTGATGAGTCACCTCGATCACCGATCGGCTGGGGTCGTGGGAATGGAGGTCACACAGCGCGCTGATCAGACCTTCTCGACCGCCGAGGTCGAGGCGTGCCGATGGTTCATCAAGAACAACAAGACCAGGTGATGTCACGATTGAGCGAGCAAGTAGGCACCTTTGGATCTCACCTGAGGACATCGTGCCGATGGTTCGATCTGCACGGTCCTTCACACCGAAGATGGCCAAGGCGGCGAGTGCGGCCTCTCGATCGCTCTCGGTGTAGGTGTGCCACCACGGGTCAAGTGCATCGTTGAGTGCCGTCATTACGACATCGGTGGCGACAGCGTCAGGACGAACCTGGTCGATGAGCGCAGCGGAGAGATACCCGACTCTGCGTCGGTGCACTCGAAGGTCGATTTTTCCTAGCTCAGCCCCGAGCACCACGATGCTGCCGGTCGTCGGATGTCCCCGCATGGCAGCTACGGCGGCCAGGGTGGATTTTCCGGATCCGTTCGGGCCGAGAACGATCCAGAATTCGCCACGTCCGATTGTGAGGTCAATCGGTCCGCAAATGCGGTTGAGGCCTCGATCAACTGTCATTGAGGTCATTCGGAGGGCCGTTGCGGTGCTCTGCATGCGAGCATCATCACATGCGGCCTTCCACGCTGCCCAGATCGGGTGTGGCCGATCGCAACCATGACCATCAGCAATCATGACAATCAGCAACCGTGAACCTCGACAACCATGAGCATCGGCAACAAAGAATGAAAGACTGAGACAGTGGTGGACGATCAGGAGCGTTCAATCGCACAACGCGCTGTGCAGATGTGCGACGTCAACGTCGATTGGCGCAACCTGCGCGCGTTAACCGGTGGCGCCTCGCGTGTGTCGTTCACCGCAGATGGCATCAGTGATGCCTCGCGAGCAGTCGTCATCCAAGTAGCTCGAGCGCAATCGGAAGCCGACATGGAGATCGAAGCCGACGTGCTCCGTAATGTGCATGCCGCGGGGGTGCCTGTCCCGGCTCTCGTCGGGCAGTTTGTGATCGATGATCGCCAAGTCCTCGTGAGCCGCCGGGTTGCCGGTGACACCGTTCCGCGGCGCATTATGCGCGAACTCGATGAAGAGTCACGTGAGGCGCTGGTTCGTGATGTCGGGTCTGCCGCTGCCGTGTTACACACGCGATGCGTGCGTCCGGAGCGACTAGATGAAGTCGACCTCTTGACGACCTACATCGAACGACTTCATGCGAGTGGATGGTCGCGTCCCGTTCTTGAGGCTGCGGCCACGATGTTGGTGCGTACACGGCCTCCGACGGCGACACCCGCGGTTGTGCACGGCGACCTTCGCCTTGGAAATTGGATTGTGGAACAGGGACGGCTCGCAGCAATCGTCGACTGGGAACTGGCCAGGTGGGGTGACCCGATAGCTGATCTTGCGTGGATGACGCTGACGCCATGGCGATTCGGGGGGCCTGGCGAAGTTGGCGGGCTTGCGTCAACCGCAACTCTCTTTGCGGCCTATCGCGATGGCGGAGGCGTCGTTCCGGATGAGGAAGTGTTCTCCTGGCACCGAGCGGTTGGTCTATTCGTGTGGGCTGTCATGTGCATTGGGCAATGTGAGGCGCACCGCACCGGGGCCCGACGCTCACATGAACTGGCGGTCATCGGACGGCGCGTCACCGAAAACGAGATGGAACTCATCGATTGGATGACCGCATGAGTCACGGTGATTTCGGCATTCCATCGATAGACGAACTACTAGAGGCAGTCGTCGAGTGGTTGCGTTCTGAAGTGGTCACCGGGGCAGATGCGACGATCGCGTACCGCGGTCGCGTCGCCGCGCATGTGCTTGACCTCGTGCGTCGAGAAATAGCAGACGGTGAGGCAATCACCGCTCGACGCGATGCGCTCCTCCGCGATCTCGCGGTGGCTGATGAAACCGCACTTGCCCGCGGTATCCGCGAAGGATCCATTCCAATCGATGCGAAACTGCTGAGTGCGCTGCGCCAGCTCACCGACGACCGTCTGCGCGTCGACGCACCCGATCAACGACGGCGTGGTGGTGACACTGATGCTGCGAGCTGACCGCAGGCCGCGGCAATCTCATCGCCACGGGTGCGGCGAACGGTGGCGCTGACACCACGCCCTTCAAGCGTCGAACGAAAACTGTCGACGACGCTCCGCGCCGAACCGCGCACCGGGTACCTCGGTGTGTCGTTCAAAGGAATCAAATTGACGTGAGCGATCGGTCGCAGTTGGCGACATAGGTCAGCAAGCGCTTCCGCCTGCTCCCGTGTGTCGTTGACCCCAGCGATCAGGGCCCATTCGAAGCTGATGCGTCGGCGACGCTTTTCCAAGTAGTAGCGGCACGCATCCATGAGGTCCGCAATGGGGTAGCGCGAGTTGATGGGAACCAACCGGGTACGGGTTGTGTCGTCCGCAGCGTGCAGCGATACCGCCAGTGTGACCGGTAATGGACGCTCAGCGAGGAGCCTGATTCCGGGGATCATTCCAACCGTGGAGACCGTGATGTGGCGTGCTGACAGCCCGTACTCGTGGTGAATCGTCTCGATTGCCGGCCACAGATTTGGTTCGTTCGCTAGTGGCTCGCCCATTCCCATGAACACGACATTGCTGAGGCGACGATCAGTCGCCTGTGCCGCCGCACGGGCGCGTGCGACCTGTTCGACGATTTCGCCGGTTGTGAGGTGACGCGTGAAGCCAGCTTGGCCGGTGGCACAGAAACTGCAGCCCATCGCACAACCCACCTGAGATGACACGCACAGCGTTGAACGGTCGGGATAGTGCATGAGGACCGACTCGATGAGCCCCCCGTCATCGAGGCGCCACAGGGTCTTCACGGTCTGCCCGTCGTCGGCGTGGGATTCCCTCACCGCCTCAAGCTGAGTGGGTAGGCGCTCAGCGATCATCGCGCGCATGGCAGTGGGCAGCTCAGACCACTCAAACGGATCAAGACGAGGACTATGCAGCGCAGCCCACACTTGGTCGATTCGGTAGCGCGGTTCGCCGTCGAGTAGGTCAGCCAGTGTCTCGCGGGATGCGGCAAATCGCCCGGTCACGCGCGAGATGATCCCAGTTGCATGACCCAGGCTCGCTCGCGATGGTGAACGCCCATTCCGAGCCTCGTGTACAGGTTCACTGCGGCCTCGTTCGATGCGTCGACGTACAGCATTGCCTCAGACGATATTGCCGCACCGATGTGGTGAAGGCCTGCGGCGACGATCCCGCGACCAAGCCCGGTGCCGTGGTTGTCCGGGTCGACGGCCACCACATAGATCTCGCCCAATAGCCCGTCATGCTCGGTGGCGTCGTGCCGCTTGGTCCAACAGAAGGCGATGACATCTCCATCCCGCCGGTGCACTCTCACATCTGCAGGATTGAACCAGGGCGCATCAAGTCGGCGTGACAGATCATCGCGTGTCCAGCCACCTTGTTCAGGGTGATTGGCGAAAGCACGGTTGTTCACGCGGAGAACCCCATCGATGTCGGAACCGATGTCAAACGAATCCGTGTCACATGCGATGGATGCGAATTCTGATCGGTGATCCTCGGTGAGCGACATCCTCATTTGCAAGAGTTCGCGTTCGGGCCGCATGGAGAGTGCCAGGGCAATTGTGTCGGCCCAATTCTCGTGAGCGCTCACCCACCAGTTCAACGCATGCGCACCGACCTCGGCGGTCTCGTCGGCCACCGCTGCGATCAGCTGCGCCGCGAGTGCGCTCGGGAGCGCGGTGTTGTCGTGAGCGTGGGGTATCACGACCTCGAGCACATGGCGGCCGTGGCCGGGTGCTGCCATCGCGACCGCCATCGTTTCTCCGTTGTTATGTGCTCGTCCGATGACAAGGTCGGGGGGCGTGTCGCGCTCCGATTCAAGGATGACGCGGAGGTGATCGGACAGGATCGAGTGACCATGTTCTGCTTCGGTCGCGGTCACGAATTCGCGCGCCACACGGCGCTCGGATTGGAGATCAGCGCCTGACGACACGAGCATCGACACCACAACGCGACCCTACCGTGCCGCCGGTATGACTACCTGATGGCGCGTGTCGTCCGCTCTAACGCCCGTTCGGCTCCTCGCAGCAGACGTTCGGCCTCGTAGATGGCAAGAACGACATCGTCACGCTCAGTTCCGCGAAAGGGGTCTGCTAAGTCAGCCACTCGATGCCGCGTCCTGGTCACTGCTTCGGTCACCGATGACAGCTCTGCGGCGAGAGTGGCGAGTCGATCCTCCATGGATCACACCCTAGGGTCGCTAGCGTTGTGCTGTGGCACGGGTGCGCGACGATCTCACAACACTGAGCGGGTATCACTCGCCTCAGGTCGACGTTGACGTTCGCCTGAACACAAATGAGGCTCCTGTTGCGCCTGCCGACAGTGTTGTGCGGGCCATGTTGAATCGCATTGCGGAACTGGAATTGAACCGGTATCCCGACCGCCAGGCCGGTGAACTGCGGCGCCTTCTCGGCCTCCGGCATGGGCTAGACCCGAGCATGCTGCACGTTGGAAATGGTTCCAATGAAGTGTTGCAACACATCCTTCTTGCCTTCGGAGGTTGGGGGCGTACAGCTATCACGTTCGGCCCGACGTATCAGATGCACAGCCAGATTGCGGCGATCACTGGCACGTCGGTGGTGGATCTCGGACGTGGGGACGACGGTCGTATCGATCCGGTTCGCCTGCGTCAGGACCAGGCTCGCGACATTGTCTTCATCACCTCTCCGAACAACCCAACGGGGCTCGCCGAGTCGCACGACACTGTCCGCGGGTCGATCGTGCCGTGGTGTGCGGAAGCTGACGCGGTACTCGTCATCGACGAGGCATATGTCGAATTTGCCCCAGGCGATCTGCTCGCCCTCATCGACGAGTACCCATCGGTCATCATCACCCGGACATTCTCCAAGACCCTCGCCCTTGCGGGGCTTCGCTTGGGGTATGCCGTCGCCGCCCCTGAGATGGTCTCCGCACTCGACATAGTGACGCTGCCGTATCATCTGTCAGCCGTCACCCAAGCCGCCGGTATTGCTGCGCTGGAGCAGATGGGCGCTGTTGATACTCGTGTAGCCGAATTGGTCGCCGGTCGAGAGCAGGTCATGAGCGCGTTGCGTACGCACGGTGTCAGCGTCTACGAGTCCAGTGCGAACTTCGTGCTGTTTACTCCAGGGCCCGATCGTGGAAATGCACTCTGGGACGCGTTGGTGATGCGTGGTGTCTTGGTCCGAAACTGCTCGAGCTGGCCGGGACTTGCTGACCACCTGCGGGTCACCATCGGCACACCCGCCGAAAATCAGAGGTTCATAACAGCCGTCGGCGAGGCACTGGAGGACATCGCATGACCGCAGCACAGCTAAGGACCGCAACCCGTTCACGGGACACGGCCGAGACCTCGATCGAGGTGTACGTCAACCTCGATGGCACTGGGGCCACCGAGGTCACTACCGGCCTGCCCTTTTTCGATCACATGCTCGACCAGCTCGGGCGGCACGGAGGCATTGATCTCCGCGTGGCCGCACGTGGAGATCTCCACATCGACAGCCACCACACGGTGGAAGACGTCTCCATCACGCTCGGCCAGACGATTGCCGAAGCACTTGGCGACAAGGTCGGCGTGCAACGTTTCGCCAGCGGGCGTTACCCCCTCGACGAGGCACTGGTCGATATTTCGATTGACCTCTCCGGTCGTCCCTTCATTTATTGGGACGTACAGATGCCCGAATGCCTCCCATTGGGGAATCCGCCATTCGATCCGCAGCTTGCCGAGCATGCCATCTCGTCATTGATCACCTCAGCCGGTATCACCGCCCATATCGAACTCGTCCGAGGGGTGAACGTGCACCACATCATCGAGGCGACCTTCAAAGGCCTGGCACGGTGCCTTCGCACCGCCGTTGCGGTGACCGATGCGAGTTTGCCGTCAACAAAGGGTCGCCTGTGACGCGAGTCGCAGTCATCGATTACGGCATTGGCAACCTGCACTCGGCGCATAAGGCGCTCTGCTCGGTAGGCGCCGACGCACGTCTCACACGGTCGGTTGCTGATATCGATGCCGCAGATGCGGTGGTGCTACCCGGAGTCGGAAATTTCGGTGCCTGTATTCAGGCCCTATCGGACTGTGGGCTCACCGATGCATCGCGTTCTGCCGCACTGGATGGGCGACCCTTCTTGGGTATCTGCGTTGGGATGCAGATGTTGTTCGACGCATCCGATGAGAGCCCTGGTGTGGCCGGCCTTGGCGTCATCTCCGGGAAGGTCACATGGCTGCCCGCCGGCGTGAAGCGCCCGCAGATGCAATGGAACCGCCTTCAACTGTCCGCTGATGATCCCTGCCTCGGAACAGCCCACAGCGAATCCTGGATGTACTTCGTGCACTCCCTACATGCTGAGCCCACGGATGCAACAGTCGTTGTCGCTACTGTCGACTACGGCGGTGACGTGGTGGCGGCCGTCCGCCAGGGAGCTGCCCTTGCGGTTCAGTTCCATCCAGAGAAGTCATCGCCGGATGGCCTTGTGATGTTGCAGCGTTGGGTCGAGACATTGGCGGCAGCGGCATGAGCGCGCTTCTCTATCCGTCTATTGACGTGCTCGGAGGGGATGTCGTGCGCCTTCAGCAGGGCGATTACGACCGCGTGACCAACTATGCGGCATCGCCGACGGAGCTCGTCACCGCCTACGCCAAGGCCGGATGCCGTTGGTTGCACGTCGTTGACCTCGACGCGGCACGTAGTGGTGACACACCGAACCTGGCCCTCATCACTGACCTCGTCGCCCATGCTGGTAGCGATATGCGGGTGCAGGTCGGCGGCGGTGTGCGCAGCGTTGACCGTGCACGAGAACTCCATCGACTTGGTGTCCACCGGGTCGTGATCGGTTCGGCGGCGGTGCAAAACCCGCCATTGGTGTCGAGGGTCGCATCGTTCATACCGGTGTGCGTTGGTTTGGATCACCGCGATGGTTATCTCGCCACCGACGGCTGGACCAGACAGAGCGACGTGAGCGTTACAGATGCTCTCGATACCTTCACCGCCGCCGAGGCGTTTCTGATCACCGATATCGGACGCGACGGGATGTTGACGGGTCCTGACCTCGCCGGAATCACCGCGGCAGTCAGCACGACGAAAGCAGATGTCATCGCGAGCGGTGGCGTCGGCTCGCTTGATGACATCACCTCGCTTGGAATGATCACGGGCCTTCACGGGGTGATCACAGGTCGTGCCCTGATGGAGAACCGTTTCACTGCCGCTGATGCCATCGCTGTTCTGGAGGGAACACGATGAAAGTTGCCCGCGTCATTCCCTGCCTTGATGTTGACGGCGGACGGGTTGTGAAGGGCACGAATTTCGTCGGGCTTCGCGACGCCGGTGACCCGGTTGAACTGGCGGCGCGTTACGACAGTGCGGGAGCGGATGAACTCGTCTTTTTGGACATAACCGCATCCAGCGATCGACGTGTCACAACCCTGGACATGGTGCGCGAGGTTGCGAGCCGTGTGTTTATTCCGTTCACGGTGGGCGGCGGGATTCGACAGGTTGACGATGCCCGAAGTTTGTTGGGTGCAGGCGCCGACAAGGTGAGTGTGAACACGGCCGCTGTCGAGCGACCTGAACTGATTTCCGAAATTGCAGCCGAGTTCGGTGACCAATGTGTCGTGTGCGCCATTGATGCGCGGCGTGTGGGGACCGGATGGGAGATTTATCTGCATGGGGGCCGGACACCAACCGGAATCGACGCCATTGAGTGGGCGATGACCGCGGTCGAGCGCGGCGCGGGTGAGCTTCTCGTGACATCGATGGATCGTGACGGCACGGGCGACGGGTTTGATCACGAACTCAATGCGGCCATCACCTCACGCGTCAATGTGCCCGTTATCGCCTCTGGGGGAGTCGGGACTCTGCAACATCTCGTTGACGGCATCGTTCATGGCGGGGTCGACGCCGTCCTGGCCGCATCGATCTTCCACTTCGGCACACACAGCATTGATGAGGCTAAGCAGGCCTTGAACGCCCATGGCATCACGGTGCGCCCAACGCCCCCGCCGGGGTAGGTTGCCGTTATGGCCGTACCTCATCCACGTATGCCGTATCGACGACTGGGGGCCACTGGTCTCAAGGTCAGTGCGCTGAGCTTTGGTTCGTGGGTGACCTTCGATACCCAGATGGATTTCGACCCGGTGTTGGGCTGTATGCAGGCTGCACACGACGCGGGGTGCAACCTGTTCGACAACGCCGAGGCGTACGCAGGTGGTCGAAGCGAGACCCTCATGGGACAAGCCCTCGCAGAATTGCAGTGGCCCCGTTGGTCCTATGTGGTCACGACCAAACTCTTTTGGGGCATCCATGGTGATGATCCCAATATGCGCAACACCCTGAATCGCAAGTATCTCACGCAGGCAATCGATGGGTCGCTTGAACGACTCGGCCTCGATTTTGTTGACATTGTCTACTGCCATCGTTCGGATCCGTACACGCCAATGCTCGAGACGGTATGGGCGATGAGCAACATGGTGAGTTCCGGTAAGGCGTTGTATTGGGGCACGAGCGAGTGGACCGCCGACGAGATTCGCCACGCGATGTCACTTGCAGCTGAGTATCGGCTGCACGCGCCGGTGACGGAACAGTCCCAGTACAACCTCTTGGAGACCCGTCGAGTTGAGGTGGAGTACGCCCGACTGCATAGCGACACCGGGTACGGGAACACCATCTGGTCGCCGCTGGCATCTGGTCTGTTGACCGGCAAATATCGTGACGGGATTCCGGAGGGTTCGCGCGGAGCTCTCGCTGGGTACGAGTGGCTACAGGATCGGATGACTGACACTCAGCGTTTGGAACGTATTGAGCGTTTGCGCCCGATCGCCGATCGCCTCGGAGCCACCATGGCGCAGCTGGCAATTGCATGGTGTGCACGGCACCCGATGGTGTCCAGCGTGATCACTGGCGCCAGCAGGCCCGAGCAGGTCACCGAGAACTTCGGCGCCCTCGACATCATCGATCACATCGATGACGATCTCGATGCGGAGATCCGAGCGGCGCTGCGTTGATCTGCGCTTAGGCGCCCATCGCGTGATAACCGCCGTCAACATGGACGATTTCGCCCGTCGTCGCCGTGAACCAATCCGACAACATCGCGACGCAGGTACGCGCAACCGGAATCGGGTCTTCCACATTCCAGCCAAGGGGTGCGCGTGTGTCCCAGGTCTCTTCGAAGAGTGAAAAGCCCGGGATTGATTTCGCCGCCATGGTTCGGATCGGTCCGGCTGCGACGAGGTTGCAGCGGATCTGGGCAGGACCAAGTTCACGGGCGACGTACCGCGACACGCTCTGGAGTGCCGACTTGGCCACACCCATCCAGTTGTAGGCCGGCCAGGCCTGGCGATTATCGAAATCGAGACCAACGATTGATCCGCCATCAGTCATCAAGGGCGCAAAGGCAACGGCGAGCGTTCGAAGTGAGTAGGCCGAAATATGTACTGCTGTCGCGACGTCATCCCACGGCGCATCAAGAAAATCCTCGCCGAGGCAACTTGCAGGTGCGAAGCCGATGGCATGCAACACACCGTCCACCCGTCCAAGATGCTCCGCTGCGGCGTCGCGAGCGCTCTCAACATGGTCGTCAACGGTCACATCGAACTCGACAACTGGAACCTCGGCTGGCAGTTTACGCGCTGTTCGGCGGGTGAGCGAGAGGCCCCGTCCCGCACCGGTGAGCATCACGTCGGCACCTTGCTCCATTGCCAACTGTGCAACGGAAAAGGCCAGTGACGCATCGGTGAGCACGCCGGTCACGACGAGCTTCTTGCCTTCAAGGATTCCCATACGGAGCAACCTACTCAAGCGTTGCCGCGCCAACAGCGCATTCTGCGAGCCACACGGCAACGTCTAGTGAGAAGAAGTCCCCGCATTTACCTCATGCTCTACTCACCACATCGTGCCAAACCTCAGCACTGTGGCAGGATCGGTCCATGCGCATCGGCATCATCGGTGGTAGTGGTCCGGCCGGGTCTGCACTCGCGGCACGCCTGGCAAGCATTGGGTATGAGACGGTCATCGGGTCGCGATCGAAATACCGTGCCTTGGAAGCACGCGATGTGTTCATCGAGCGCTATCCCGAGTTGCACGACCTGCTTGGTTACGGCGACAACACCGAGGCGGCACTCTGTGACCTGGTTGTCGTTGCCACCCCGTGGGACTCTGCAGCCACGATGGTGAAGGACTTGTCGGTGCATCTTCGCGGCAAGGTCTTGGTCAGCATGGCTAATGCGCTCATCAAGGTCGGCCCGGAATTTCAGCCCCTCCTACCGCCACGAGGGTCGGTCGCAGCCCATGTGCAAGCAGCAGCACCTGAGTGTCGGGTAGTGGCGGCCTTCCATCACCTTCCCGCAAATGAACTTGGACGCGTCGGCGAACCTCTTGAATCCGATGTACTGATCTGTGGTGATGATGCGAGTGCTGTGGCCGAGGTGATCGACATTGTCGACCGCATCCCCGGGTGCCGCTCCCTCGACGCAGGACAGCTGTCGAATGCGATGGCTATCGAGGCGTTCACCGCTGTTCTCCTGCAATTGAATGTTCGCTACCGCACCCGCGTTGCCCCGAAGATGACCGGTATCGCGCTACCGACGCGAGCAACTACCGAGACCGACGATGCCTGAATCGACCGCGTTGCGCCTGCACGACACTGCCCGCGGCGCCGTCGTTCCCTTCGAGGCCGGAGAACAGGTGTCGATGTACGTCTGTGGCATCACCCCCTATGACGCGACCCATCTCGGTCATGCGGCGACGTTCCTCGCCTACGACGTCGTGCAGAGACGACTCATCGACCGGGGTCATACCGTGCGTTGTGTCCGCAACGTCACCGATGTTGACGATCCGCTCTTTGCCAAGGCACGCGAACTTGGCGTGCATTATCTGGACCTGGCCGCAGGGGAGGAGGCACGTTTCGAGGCCGACATGGCAGCTCTGAACGCGTTGCCCATGGCGTCATCGCCTCGCGCGTCGTCGGCCATTAGCGACATTCGCCGGTTCGTTGACGATGCGGTACGAACCGGTCACGCCTACGCAGCCGGTGGATCTGTGTATTTCGAGGTGTCGACCTGTGCCGATTTCGGCGCCGTCAGCGGCTACGACCGCGCAAAAATGCTGGAACTCGCGGCGCAGCGCGGAGGAGCTGTCGACGACGCGAACAAGCGGGATCCCCTTGATTTTGTGTTGTGGCAACCATCTCTGTCGGACGAACCGGCATGGGACAGCCCGTGGGGGCCGGGGAAGCCCGGGTGGCACATTGAATGCTCGGCTCTCGCGCAGCGCGAACTCGGCGGGACTATCGACCTACACGGCGGAGGAGCAGATCTCATCTTTCCCCATCATGAGTGTGAGCGAGCGCAATCCGAAGCGGTTGGAACTTCTCCGTTTGTGCGACATTGGATGCACACCGCTCTGGTGTCCTGTGACGGCGAAAAGATGTCGAAGAGCCTCGGGAATCTTGTCTTCATCGACCAGTTGCGTGCCGAGTGGGACCCGATGGTTATCCGGCTCGTCATTTTGGAGCATCATTATCGTGAGGAGTGGGGCTGGGATGCCGACCGATTGGACGCGAATGCAGAACGGTTGCTCGTTTGGCGCCGGAGTACCACGAACCGGCACGGAAACGATCTCATGTCGCGGGTTCGGCAGTGCCTCGACAACGATCTAGACACCGTCGGGGCCGTGAGGGCCATCGACGCTGCTGCTAGCGAGGTCGACGTCACACCGGCGGCGCATCTCCTTGGGGTTCGGCTCGACTAGCCCGTCCCACGCGCGAGTTAGATCTGCCAGCCTGATGAACAGCGGTGCTGGTGCGAAGCGCGACTCGTACACTCATGGGTTCATGAATGCGGCTCCAATCACGGTCACCCTGCCCGATGGCTCCACGCGCGAGGTCCCCCAGGGAACAACCGCCGGCGAACTGGCCAGCCAGATTGGGCGCCGCCTAGGACGCGACGCAATTGCGGCAGTCATCAACGGCGAGCCACGCGATCTGGATGTGCCCATTGAGGCCGATGCCGAGGTGAGTATCGTCACCCCGGCGTCCGATGACGGTCGCCATGTGTTGCGTCACTCAACGGCGCACGTCCTAGCGCAAGCGGTCACACGACTCTTTCCCGGTGCGAAGTTCTCCATCGGTCCCGCTATTGAGAACGGCTTCTACTACGACTTCGACCTTCCAGGCGGAGCGACGTTCACCGATGACGACTTGGCGCGTATTTCGAAGGAGATGGATTCCATCGTCGCAGCTGATCAGCCATTCGAGCGCGTTGAAATGGGCGCCGATGCGGCGCTCGAGACATTCTCAGACCAACCGTACAAATGCGAGATCATCGAACGAGTACGAGCCGCAGACGCCGACGGACTCGATGCCGGTGAGGTATCCAATCCCGACATCATCAGCGCGTACCGCAACAGTGAGCAGTTCATCGACATGTGTGTGGGTCCCCATGTTCCTTCAACGGGACGGCTGGGCCACTTCGCACTCCAGCGAACCTCCGGGGCGTATTGGCGTGGCGATGAGTCTCGACGCATGTTGCAGCGCATCTACGGCACCGCGTGGGAATCGGCCGAGGCGTTGCAGCAGCACCTGCACCAACTCGAAGAGGCGGCAAAGCGCGACCACCGACGCCTGGCAACAGAACTGGACCTGTTGAGTTTCCCGTCCGAGATCGGTGGCGGTCTCGCAGTGTGGCATCCACGTGGCGCTGTTGTGCGTTCGATTATGGAGGACTACAGCCGGCGTCGCCACATAGACGGCGGGTATCAATTTGTCTACACCCCGCATCTCGCCAATGGGCGGCTCTTTGAGACCTCTGGCCACCTCGACTACTACCGCGACGGCATGTACCCGCCCATGGAAATGGACAACGGCACCTACTACATGAAGCCGATGAACTGCCCGATGCACTGTTTGGTGTATCGATCGCGGCAGCGCAGCTATCGCGAGCTCCCGCTGCGGCTATTCGAACTCGGCAACGTGTACCGGTACGAACGCGCCGGCACGCTGCACGGGTTGATGCGCATCCGCGGTTTTACTCAGGACGACAGCCACATCTTCTGCACCCCAGAGCAATTGGCTGACGAGGTTGCGTCACTACTGGATTTTGTGTTGTCGGTCCTGCGCGCCTTCGGCTTTGACGAATTCACGTTCAATCTCTCCACCAAAGACCCTGCCAAGTACGTCGGATCAGATGAAATCTGGGACGAAGCCACCAGCGCGCTTCGCTCGGCATTGGACCGCCATGGTGTCCAGTACGGCATCAAGGACGGTGATGCTGCGTTCTACGGCCCCAAGATCGACATCGACGTCCGCGATGCAATTGGTCGGTCCTGGCAGCTGTCGACAATCCAGGCGGATTTCAACAATCCAGAGCGCTTTGGTCTCGAGTACGTGGGAGCGGACAACGCTCGCCACCGCCCGATCATGCTCCACCGCGCATTGTTCGGATCGATCGAACGCTTTTTCGGTGTTCTGCTCGAGCACTACGCAGGGGCGCTACCGGCATGGCTCGCTCCAGTTCAGGTGCGCGTTCTCCCTGTTGCGAGCGCCCATGAGGAGCACGCGCGGGTGGTGGCTGATCGCTTGCGTGCCGCCAGTGTGCGCGTCGACGCGGTCGACGCAACCGATGCCCTGGGTAAACGAATCCGTGCAGCGAAACTGGAGAAGCTTCCGTATGTGCTGGTGATCGGTGATGACGACGTTGCTGCGAACACCGTCGGTGTGAACCCGCGTGGCGGAGATGTGGAACGTGACGTTCCCCTCAACTCTTTCATTGAGGCGATCACGGGAGAAATCGCTAGTTCCACTCGGGCGGCGTTGACGGCGTGACCTCCATTGAGGTTCTCTGGAACGGCTGGCGTGCGAATTACGTCGGTGCTGAACGAGTTGCGGGCGCCAGCGTATTTACCCAGATATTCACCTCCGGTCTGCCCGATACCGATACGCATATCGTCCATCGGTCGAACACTTGCTGCGCCATCATGAACGCCTACCCATATGCAGCTGGCCACCTATTAGTGGTGCCGTACCGCGAAGTACCGTCACTGGTTGAACTCACCGACGAAGAACACACCGACCTGTGGGTCACCGTGCGGGATGGCGTGCGGGCCGTAGAGAGCGAATATGCCCCGGCAGGTGTCAACGTCGGCATCAATATGGGGGCAGCCGCGGGAGGATCAATTGGTGAGCACCTCCACGTCCACGTGGTGCCGCGCTGGGTCGGTGATTCGAACTTCATGACAGCCGTGGCCGGAACGCGGACAATCCCAGAGGCGTTGGATCGTTCCGCTGGTCGTCTGCGCAGGTCATGGCCACGCCCGTCATAACGGCGTACCCTGTGCGCTATGGGTGAGCCCGATGCGCAGTCCGACCTCGTCGACACGTACACCGACGAGCTCCCCAACGATCTTGATGCGGCGGGCTACGTCGGCCAATACAAATTCCCAGATAATTCACGGCGTCGTATCCCTGCCGCGATCTATCTGGTGTTGGGTGGCGCCAGCCTGATCGCAGGGCTCGCCATTGACGGCATCCGACTCAACGAGGGAGTGGCCGTTGCCGGTGGCCTGCTCGGCGCGTTCGGCCTCTACGGAATGGCAAGCGGTTGGCGGATGGCCATTACCGAGCGTGACGCGCTCGTGGCGGCCCAAGGGGCGGTGGGCTTTCCCGCAGGTCATGCCTCGGCGCAGCAGGTCTGGCGAGGGATTCGCTCCCGTCCAACATGGCGGGTGTTGGTGTATTCGATTGAGGAACCGCCTCGTCGCCGCGGTCTCGTCCTCGTCGATGCAATCAACGGATCTGTTGTTGAGTATTTGGTTGAAGACAACCCGGCGGACGACCTCGGCTATCACGAGTCGGAGGCCTCCTGATGCTTGATGGCGCTTTTCGTGGTCCCGTTGATCGGGCAGTTCGACCTATCGGTGCGCTTCTTCGGCGCACCCGGATAACCCCCGACCAACTCACCCTCGGTGGTCTCGTGGTGGCGGCGCTCGCTGCGCTCGCCATCGGCGCCGGCATGATGATCACCGGGTTAATCCTTGTTATCGCTGCAGCGTTGCCCGATCTGTTCGACGGGGCGCTGGCGAAGGCGTCGGGAACATCGAGCCAACGTGGTGCCTTTTTCGACTCGACGATGGATCGCATCACCGATGCGCTGTTGTTCGGCGGGATCGCGTGGTACCTCGTGGGACAAGATTCGCCGCGACTGTCGTTGCTACCGTTTGCGGTCTCCGCGGTGGCGTCGTTGATCTCATACCAACGAGCAAAGGCTGAATCGCTCGGTATCGAGGCCAAAGGTGGCCTCATGGAACGCGCCGAGCGCATTGTCGCGCTGTGCCTCGGGCTCCTGCTCGAGGGTGTAGGCCTCGATGGTGCCTTGGTTGTGATCCTGTGGGTGATGCTCGCATTGATCATCATCACCGCCATCCAGCGTTTTGTGAAGGTGTGGACTGCCGCCGAGGTCTCCGATGCCACGCAACGTCGAATTGAAGATCGACGTGAGCGTCGCGTCGAGCGCCGCTCTGGTCGAGGTGTGGGGACGCACGAGCGGGTGACGGTGTCACGACGCCGCGGCGGCACCCGGTGACATCACTGAACTACCGCATCCAACGAACTGCGGTCACGCTCTCGGCGAAAGTTTCTCCGCGTGTTGCGCTCGCCGTGTGTCAAGGTGCCGGGCTGGCGTCGCGCATCACCTCGCGGTCTATCCGACGGCGGGTTCGAGCCAATCTCGCGGTCGTTGCGCCGGTAGGCCGCCGCTGGGAGCGACAACGTTGCGACCGCGCAGTCACCGAATATCTGCGGTACTGGTTCGAAGCCTTTCGCCTGCCTGGAATCAGCGCCACCGAAGTCCGTGATGGGATTGACGTCCACGGCTGGGACTACGTCGCCGCATCAATCGAGCGTGGCAAGGGCACGATTCTCGCATTGCCGCATCTCGGCGGATGGGAATGGGCTGGTCGATGGCTCGCACTACGCGGCGTCGAGGTGGCAGCAGTGGCCGAGCGACTCGGCGATGATCAGGTATTTGAACTCCACCGATCCGTACGGCAGTCCGTCGGAATCACCGTGATTCCGCTCGGGCCTGATGCCGGTAAAGATGCCCTCGGCGTCCTGCGTCGCAATGGCGTGCTGTGCCTGCTGTCCGATCGCGACCTGAGCGGCGACGGGGTGAGGGTCGAGTTCTTTGGTCACAGCACAACGATCCCCGGGGGTGCGGCAACATTGGCTCTGCGAACTGGGGCAACTCTGTTGCCAACGGCGGTGTACACCACCTGGCCTGGGCTCGGACATATCGGTCTCGTACGCCCGCCGGTAGACACCCAACGTCGGGAGAACATGCGCACCGATGTCGCTCGTGTCACGCAATGTCTTGCTGACGAGCTCGATGCGCTCATTGCTGCCGCACCGGAGCAGTGGCACATGTTTCAGCCGCGTTGGAATCATGCGCCGAACGGAGCGGAGTGACATGCGGATTGGGATGATCTGTCCGTATTCGCTGTCGGTTCCAGGTGGAGTGCAACATCAGGTCTTGTCCCTGGCGGAGTCGCTTGTGGCTCGTGGTCACGACGTGCGTGTTCTGGCTCCATGCGACGGGCCGCCACCGGTTGCACATGTCACCCCCCTCGGGAAGTCGTTACCCACGTCCGCGAATGGATCGGTCGCACCTCTCGCCCCCGATGTGGCATCGGCGTTGCGCACGATTCGTGCGCTACGCGATGAACGGTTCGATGTGGTCCACCTTCATGAACCTTTGGCCCCAGGACCGACACTCACCGCCCTCACCCTCCACGCCCAGCCAACGGTTGGGACCTTTCATGCAGCTGGTCGGTCAACCAGCTACCGCTATCTCGGTCCGGCGCTTCGTCGTCTGCTGAACCGGCTCGACGTGTCGGTTGCGGTTTCCACTGACGCGGCGGAGCTCGTCCGAGAGCACCTGCACTTCGATGTTGACCACGTGTTGTTCAACGGGGTCCGAGTCGCCGATCACAGCTCTGGTGGAGCACCCGGCAACCGACAGGGGCTGGTCTTCATCGGTCGACACGAAGAGCGAAAGGGGTTGCACGTGCTGGTCGATGCGATGCGCCTGCTGGAACAACGTGCGCATCGCCCCGTATTGCGTATCGTCGGTGACGGGCCAGCAACTCGGGACTTGCAGGCGGCCACTGCGTCTATGGACTGGATCCAGTGGTGCGGTCGTCTCAGTGACGGGGAACGAGATGCAGCCATCGAGGGGTCACAGGTTTTGGTCGCACCATCACTCGGAGGGGAGTCGTTTGGCATTGTCCTTGCAGAGGCGATGGCGCATGGCGCTGCAGTTGTGGCCAGCGATCTACCCGGCTATCGCAACGTCGCCACGCACGAATGCGACGCCATTCTCGTTCCACCGGCTGATGCTGCGGCCCTAGCCGATGCCCTAGAGCAGTTGATTACCGATGATGCGCTCCGACAGCGTGTGGCTACGGCTGGACGACGTCGTGCCGCGGAGCTTTCCATGGATCGACTCTCCGAAGCCTATGAAGAGTTGTATGCCCGTGCAGATACACGCCACCGGAATTGACCGATGGCGCAATCACGGACGGCATAGGATCGCCACGATGTCATCGCCCCCTCGCGCCCCGCGCCTCGTCGATGAACCCCGTGCCGGGTTCAATCGGAGCGTCGTTGGCGCAGCTGTTGTTGTCGTTGTCGCCGCAATCGTTGCCGCTGTTCTCGGCGGCGTTGTTCCCGCCGTTGCGATTGTCGTGCTCGGTGCGATTGGAGCGCTGGTCGCTATGCGGCCCCGCCCCGACCAACTCGTCAACCGGCTGACGCAGCACGCCGATCAGGGAGCATCACCACGTGTTGTGAACCTAGCGTCGTCGGTTGCGACGATGACGGGGTCAGGTGAGGCCGAACTGCACACGATTGACGCAGAATCGATCAACATCGCCTCGGTCCCACGCAACGGTCGTAGTCCAGTCGTCGTCATCACCCGCGGGGCCAGCGAGCAACTTGGCGTGGTCGAGATGGAGGGACTAGTTGCCGCGGCGCTTGTCCGCGCAACATCCCCAACTTTGTCGGCCCATTGTCGCGATCTGTCGCGGCTCTGGTCGATCGGTATGGCCTACGAATCGGACTTCTTGTTTTTGGATGACGCCGCGGCAGCCCGCGTCACCAGATTTCCCCCGGCTCTTGCGGACGCCTATGCGATGGCGGCGTCGACGGGAACAGTTGTCCCAGGTGAGTGGTCAACGATGGCAACCGTCTGGCTGTTCGATCCGTCATCATCCGGTGGCGCCGTTCACCCCGATATCCACGACCGCATCACTATTTTGAGGGAATCATGACGTCCATCACTCGTACCGCCGCTGCGTGTGCCGCAGTTGGTCTGCTCACATTGACCGCTTGTGGCGGGGGAGAAGCGGATGACATTCTCGATGCCGTATCCGACGTGGTCGATGACCTCACGTCCACGACCGTTCCAGCCGCCGACGATGAGGGCGCCGAGGCAACGACCACGACCCCGGCGACAGCAGCGCCCGGCGATGCCACCATCGAGGACATCGAATTCAGCGAGCCCGAGTTCCGGATGCCGTTGACCGGAGACCCACTCGAGGACGCGGACCTGATTCCCGACCGACCTGCTCTCGTGGTCAAGGTTCCCAACAACTCCCAGGCGCTCCCACAAACCGGTTTGAACGAGGCCGACATCGTCTACGAAGAGATCATCAACGATGCCATCACCCGCTTCGCGGTGGTATTTCACTCTCAGGGAAGCGACCCCGTGGGTCCGATCCGATCAGGCCGGGCCCAAGACATTGACCTTCTGACAAACCTGAACAGCCCCTTGTTCGCCTGGTCAGGTGGCAACGCTGGCGTCACGCGCCTGGTGAACAATTCTTCCCTCGTGAGCCTGAGCTACGTCGGCGGGTACGCGAATGCCTATTACCGACGCGATGGCCGTGGCGGGGCGCCACACAACCTGTTCTCGAGTACTGAGACCTTGTGGGCGGAGGCCCCGGAGGATGCGTCCGCACCACCGCAGCTATTCGAGTATCTGCGCGAGGGCGAGACAATCGAGGCCGATACCGCATCGGTTGTCGAAATCACAATGGATTCGATCGACGTGCGCTGGGAATTCGATGCGGACAGTGGTCGCTACCTCAGGTGGCAGAACGGCGAGGAACATCCGACAGAACTGACGGGCCAGGTGTCAGCCGACAACGTCGTAGTTCTCTTTGTTGAGTACCGCTCCGGTGTGGTCGATGCACGCAGTCCCGAGGCACAGACCGTTGGGTCAGGTGATGCCCTCGTGTTCACCGATGGCACCGTGCGACCTGCGGTATGGATGCGTGAGTCCAACACTGATCCCATCGGGCTGTTCACGGATAACAGCGCGACCACGCCAGTGCGCCTATCCCCCGGTCGGACGTGGGTTGAGCTTCCGCGCAACGATCCGGCCGACGTGATGTACGTCTCCTGAACGGGCACAGAGTGTCCCGCATCTCCGACCGGCAGTAGATTCACCCTATGGCCGTAAATCAAAGTGCTGTGACCGGACGGTTCCCTGTGAAGCGTGGACTCGCAGAGATGTTGTCCGGAGGCGTCATCATGGACGTTGTGACGCCGGAGCAGGCGAAGATCGCCGAGGACGCTGGTGCCGTCGCCGTCATGGCGCTGGAGCGAGTGCCTGCCGATATTCGTCGGGATGGCGGCGTCGCCCGAATGAGCGATCCAGAGATGATCGACGGCATCATTGCCGCGGTCTCGATTCCGGTGATGGCCAAGGCCCGCATCGGGCACTTCGTCGAGGCGCAGATTCTCCAGTCCTTGGGCGTGGACTTCATTGACGAGTCGGAAGTTCTCACACCAGCCGACGAGGCTCACCACATCGACAAGTTTGCTTTCGACGCGCCGTTCGTATGCGGCGCGACCAACCTTGGGGAGGCTTTGCGACGCATTTCCGAAGGTGCCGCGATGATCCGCTCTAAAGGTGAGGCCGGTACCGGAAACATCGTTGAAGCCGTTCGTCATCTGCGGTCGATTCTGGGTGATATCCGTCGTGTTGGCCAGGCGGATTCGGCCGAACTGTTCGACTGGGCGAAGCGTCTCCAAGCACCGCTGCCGCTGGTGCAAGAACTGGCTGAGTCGGGATCGCTGCCGGTGCCATTGTTTTGTGCGGGCGGTATCGCGACGCCCGCAGATGCGGCGATGGCCATGCAACTTGGGGCTGAGGCGGTGTTTGTTGGTTCCGGCATCTTCAAGAGCGACGACCCGGCTCCTCGCGCCCGCGCCATCGTCGAAGCCACGACCCATTTCCGTGATCCGGCCATCTTGGCCAAAGTGAGCCGCGGTTTGGGAGCTCCGATGACCGGCATTGGCATGGACGATGTGAACGAGCGCTACGCTGAGCGCGGTTGGTGAGCGTCCCGCGGCTTGGGGTGCTCGCACTGCAAGGAGCGGCACCGGCGCACATGCGGGCCCTATCGTCGATTGGCTGCCCTTCGGCGCCAGTGCGAGTGCCTGATGATCTTGAAGGCCTAGACGGTCTGATCATCCCCGGAGGCGAGAGCACGACGATGTCGATGCTGCTCGAGTCATCTGGTGTGCTCGAACCGTTGCAGCAGGCTGTGGATAATGGGCTAGGTGTGTTCGGAACCTGTGCGGGAATGATCCTCGCGTCCACCACGATTGAAGATGGTCGCGATGATCAGCACGCGCTCGGCATTATGGACCTCACGGTTCAGCGCAATGGGTACGGCCGACAACGTGACAGTTTCGAAGTGGATATTGACGTGGATGGACACACGTTCCACGCGGTGTTCATCAGGGCTCCACGCATCGTGTCGATGGGCGCGGATGTCGCTGTCGTGGCGCACTACGGCTCTGATCCGGTTCTCGTACGTGAGGGACGTCATCTCATGGCATCCTTCCACCCGGAATTGACCGGCGATACGAGAATCCACGAGATTTTTGTCGCTGGTTTGCAGGATTCACGCATGCAGGGAGGTTGATGATGTCCGGGCATTCCAAATGGGCAACCATCAAACATAAAAAGGGCGCGGCGGATAAGGCGCGCGGCAAGTTGTTCGCGAAGTTGGCGCGTCAAATTGAGGTCGCGGCCCGTTCCAGTGGCGGCGACCCCGACATGAACCCCAGCCTGCGCACGGCGGTCGCCAAAGCGAAGGCTTCGCAGATGACGAACGATGCCATTGACCGGGCCATCAAACGCGGGACGGGTGAGCAGGGCGCGGACTCGTACGAATCGATTCTCTATGAGGGGTATGCACCCGGGGGAGTAGCTGTCCTCATTGATGTGCTGACCGACAACCGCAACCGAACCGGTGCAGAGATCCGGAATGTCTTCACTAAACACGGTGGGTCTATGGCCGAACCCGGTGCGGTGAGTTGGCAATTTGCGCGCAAAGGCATGGTTGTCATCGCCGGTGACCTACCTGAGGATGACGTGATGATGCTCGCGCTTGATACTGGCGCAGATGATGTGGCGCGAGATGGCGATCACTGGCGTGTCGAATGCGAACCATCTCAGGTCGCCGCAGTGGCCGATGCGTTGTCGGCAGCTGGGCAGACCGTGTTGTCCGCCGATGCGCCACTTATTGCTGAAAATGCCATTCAGGTGGATGACCTCGACACCGCCCGCAAGATTCTGCGCGTGATGTCCGCAATTGAGGATAACGACGACGTCCAAGATGTATTCGCGAATTTTGATATGACCGAAGAGATGATGGAGGATGCAGCCGAATGAGTTCTCGTGGCGTAGGTGTTGGTGACGAGGCGCCACCGTTCACGCTTCCCGGAACCGGTGGACGTGAGTACAGCCTTGAGGACTATCGCGGTCGTCCAGTGGTGATCGTTTTCTATCCCGGCGACGACACGCCGGTGTGCACCAAACAACTCATTTCCTACAACGACGGACTCGAGAATTTCAGCGCATTGGACGCCCAGATCCTTGGGATATCGACTCAAGGCGTCGACTCTCATGAAGCGTTCGTTGCTCGATATGACCTCGCTTTTCCCTTGCTGGCCGACACCGATAAGTCGGTCGCGGGCGCATATGGCACCCTCGGACCGCTCGGGTTCCTCCGGCGCAGTGTTTTCATCTGCGATGCCGATTTGACCATCCGCTACGCCCACCGTGCAATGGCGGGGTTGACGTATCGGCCGGTGAGCGAACTAGTTCATGCGCTGCAGGAGATCTCGGAATAGGTCAACGAACAACCGGGATGGCGGAACTAGGATCGAACCTGTGTTCGTACCTTCCGTCGCCCAGGGACATCGCCGCCGGCGGGTGGTGGGCATCGACCCTGGTCTGACGCGTTGCGGATACGCAGTCATCGAAGGAAGCCATAACGCTGCCGTCTCACTATCGCTCGGCGTCATCCGGACCTCAGCCACGGACGATCTCGCCGACCGGCTACTTGCGTTGCGTGACGACATAGCTGAATTGCTCGACGAATTCACTCCCGATGTTGTGGCTATCGAGCGCGTGTTTTTCCAGGCAAATGTCCGCACGGCGATGAGCGTGGGCCAGGCCAGCGGAATTGCCCTCGTCGAAGCCAGAGCACGGGGGTGCGAGGTTGTGCAGTACACACCGAATCAGATCAAGGAAACTGTTGCCGGTTACGGCGCTGCTGACAAGGCTCAAATTCAGAAGATGGTCAAACTTCGTCTCGGCCTCGCAACGACACCCCGTCCTGCAGATGCCGCCGACGCTGCAGCGATAGCACTGTGCCATCTGGCGGTCGAACCGTTACACATGGTGCTCAGATGATCGCCACGCTCACCGGAGTGATCGCGGAGGTTGATCCCAGTGGTGTCGTTATCGTCGAGACCGCGGGGGTGGGCTACGAGGTGACGATGACGGCGTCTGCTGCCGCGTCGGTCACTATCGGCGAAACAGCGCGTCTGCGCATTCACCACCACATCCGCGAGGATGCACAGACGCTCTTTGGATTCATCGATCCGGCAGAACGCGCAGCATTTCGAATTCTGATCGCGACTCACGGGGTCGGGCCGGCCCTCGGCCTGGCCATCCTCGGGGTGCACCGTCCCGCAGACCTGGTCGACCATGTTGCTCAGAACAACACCGCTGCCCTGACGGCGGTTCCAGGTGTCGGGCCGAAGACCGCCGAGCGACTGATTGTTGAACTTCGTAACCGACTGTCGCTGCCAGATATCGGCACGGTGAACACGGCAACTGGCGTGACCGCCGATGTACGAGCCGCCCTCGAACAGCTCGGCTACTCCTCGGCCGAGGTGAACAACGCGCTGGCCGTACTTCCGTCCGATCTTGATGCCTCGGGCGCATTGCGCGCGGCGCTCGGCTATCTGGCTGGCTCCGATGCGTGAAGAATTTCTCGACGGCGAATTGACCGATGACGCCGAAGCCGACATCGAGTCTGGCCTCCGTCCACGATCTCTCGATGAGTTCATCGGGCAACCACGGTTGCGTGAACACCTTGACATTGTTCTCGAAGCGGCGCGACGCCGTGGACAAAGTGTCGATCACCTGTTGTTTGCAGGTCCTCCTGGGCTTGGTAAAACCACACTCGCCGGGATCATCGCTCACGATATGGGTGTCAGCTTGCATGTGACATCGGGACCGGCGCTGGAGCGAGCAGGCGATCTGGCGGCCATCTTGACCAAACTCGGTGACGGCGATGTTCTCTTCATTGACGAAATCCACCGTCTACCTCGCGCAGTCGAAGAGATCCTCTATCCCGCCATGGAGGATTTCCAGCTTGACATCGTGGTCGGAAAGGGGCCGGCAGCGACCAGTATTCGCCTGACCATGGCGCCGTTCACCCTCGTTGGGGCGACGACAAGGACCGGCATGATTACGGGCCCCTTGCGCGACCGCTTCGGTTTCGTGGCTCGCCTTGAGTACTACACGCCCGATGAACTGACCGCCATCGTGCTGCGCGCGGCGTCCATCTTGAACGTGTCGATCGACGACGACGGGGCGATCGAAATTGCTCGGCGTTCTCGCGGCACGCCACGAATCGCCAACCGCCTCCTGCGGCGCGTGCGAGACTTTGCAGAGGTTCGAGCCGACGGCCGAATCACCTCTGGGGTTGCTGCTGATGGCCTTGAGGTATTCGGGGTTGACCATCTCGGACTTGATCGCTCTGACCGTGCGGTACTCGACGCGCTCTGCAGCCGCTTCAATGGCGGCCCAGTCGGTCTGTCGACCCTTGCGATTGCCGTCTCAGAACAACCCGAGACGGTCGAGGACGTCCATGAACCATTCCTCATCCAGCAAGGGCTCATTTCTCGAACACCACGAGGAAGAATCGCTCTTGATGCGGCATATCGGCATCTCAATCATGAGCCACCGGATCGACCGGCGAACCTCTTCGACGGCCAGTGAAAATCAGCGAATTTGATTACGACCTTCCGAGCCAATTAATCGCTCAGGAACCCTGCGAACCGCGAGACGCTGCGCGCCTGCTCATCGACAGGGGTGCGACCACACCAGATGACGGCACGATGACCGACCTTGCCCATCTTGTCGGACCGGGCGATCTTGTTGTGGTTAATGAAACACGAGTGCTTCCGGCGCGCATTCATCTGCGCAAACGCACCGGCGGGGAGGTCGAAATTCTCTTGCTTGACGAGCGCGACGAGAATCGTTGGCAGGTTCTCGCTCGTCCGGGTCGTCGGCTTCGCGCAGGCACGGAACTGCTGTCGGGCGACGCGGTGATCGGGTTCGTCACCGGACGGGATCCTGACGACGGCACAACATTTGAGGTCGAATTCTGCGTGCCGCTCGATGTCGCCACTCGCGATGGCGAGGTGCCGCTACCGCCCTACATCACCACACCGCTCAGAGACCGAGATCGCTACCAGACCATGTTCGCCCAAGAGGCGGCATCGGCCGCGGCACCGACAGCGGGTTTACATTTCACGCCTCGTTTGGTCGATGCCATCTGCGCGGTAGGCGCCGAGATCGCCTCGGTCGAACTCGTGGTCGGTCTCGATACGTTTCGTCCGGTCACAGTTGAGGACCTGGACGACCACACCATGCACTCAGAGCGCTACCGGGTTCCCTCGGACACGCTTGACCGGTGTCGCGAGGCAAACCGGGTAATCGCTGTCGGCACAACCTCAGCTCGAGCCCTCGAAAGCGCAGCACTGACTGGTTCACTCAATGGTCGTACAGACTTGTTCATTCGCAGTGGGCATGAATGGCGCGTCGTCGATCTCCTGCTGACCAATTTTCATCTTCCTCGTAGCACCCTCTTGGTGATGATCCATGCGCTTGTCGGCGATCGCTGGCGGCACCTGTACGAGCATGCGATCGAGCAGGACTACCGCATGCTCTCGTTTGGGGATGCGATGTTGTTGAATCGCCACGCGGGTTAGACGGGATAGGTTCCGCACGATGTTCCCGGTGAGGTTCGACATTGCGGCATTCCACGGTGCGGCACGAGCAGGTATCGCGACGACCGCGCGCGGTTCGTACACCACGCCGTTGTTTATGCCGGTTGGGACGCGGGGCGCGATACGCCATATGAGCGCCATGGACCATGATCATCTCGGCGCCCAGATCGTGCTGGCGAACACGTACCACTTGATGCTGCGCCCCGGAGCGGATCTGGTGGCTGATATGGGTGGCCTGCGCGGATTTACCGGTTGGGATGGGCTGACATTGACTGATTCCGGCGGCTTCCAGGTCTTTTCACTTGACCCACGAGTCGACGACGACGGTGTGACGTTCCGCAGCGTGTACGACGGAAGCCTTCACCGCTTCGAGCCCGAGACGGCTGTTGCTGTGCAACAAGCATTGGGTGCCGACATTCAGATGGTCCTCGACCAGTGTCCACCACTGCCCTCTGCACCTGAGGTCGTGCGGCAGGCCCTCGAGAGGTCCGCTGCGTGGGCGCAGCGTGCACGACATGTTCACGCCGCGCCACAACAGTCATTGTTCGGGATCATTCAAGGCGGCGTGTCGCCGGCTATGCGTCGTGAGAGCGCCCAACGCACCGTGGCACTCGATTTCGATGGGTACGGAATCGGCGGATTGTCAGTGGGGGAGACACGAGAGGAGATGCTGCCGGCCATCGCTGCTGCAATCGCCGAACTTCCAACAGACCGCCCGCGTTACCTCATGGGCGTTGGCGATCCGGCGTCGATTGTTGAAGCGATCGCACTTGGTGTCGACCAGTTCGATTGTGTGATGCAAACACGCTTGGGACGCCACGGAACAGCACTGACCTCAAGCGGGCGAGTCAACCTGCGGCGCGCGGAGTTCGCACGGTCCGATGCCCCCATCGACGAGAATTGCGACTGCGTCATCTGCGCGCGACACTCACGAGCCTTCCTTCGCCATTTGCTCAGCGTGGGCGAACAGACCGCATCACGGTTGATAAGCGTCCACAATGTGCGCTGGACGATCCAACTCTGCGATCAAATCCGTTCCGCGATTGTGACCGGCGATTTCGACGCGCTTCGGCACGACATTCTTCGCGTCTGGGCATGACGAACGTGCAACGGCCGACATGGGTAGCATCGTCGCCGTGATTTCCTCCACAGTTCTACTCGCGCAAGATGACGCCTCTGGTGGGGCCGCACTTGTGCAGTTCGCCATCTTGTTGATGATTCCGGTGGCCTTGTACTTCTTGATGATTCGGCCACAGCGTCGCCGAATGCGCGAAACAGCAGCGCTGCAGTCCTCACTTGGAGTTGGTGACGAGGTCGTCACGTCATCGGGCCTATATGGCTTCATCACCGGCATTGAAGACGATCTCTTCTGGATCGAGATCGATGAGGACGTGCAGGTGCGCGTGGCGCGCTCGGCCGTGCAGGGACGGGTCTCATCGGCTACGACCGACGACGACACGGATACATCGGCCTGATATGGCTCGCCTCTGGGCGACCCTTGGGTCGTTCGTCATCGTCGTCGGAGTGCTCGTCGGTATCAATGTTGCCACCGACAATTCGCCCGTTCTCGGTCTCGACCTTCAAGGCGGGGTCTCCGTCATCCTTCAGGCCACCGACCCGGCGAGTGCAGATGACCTGCTGGTGATTCGCGATCTGATCCGCGATGAGCTCGAGTCGCTGGGTATCGCCGAGCCCGACGTGCGCCTTGAAGGCGAGAACATCGTCGTCGACCTTCCCGGAGTCAAAGATCAAACGCAGGCCCTCCGGGCCGTCGACGTCGCTGGCATCGTCGAATTACGTCCGGTTCTCCAATGCGTGCCGGGTGCCGTTGGCCCCGATGGCCTCGACGGCCTGTCGGACGGTCAGGCAGCGCTCGCTACGAACGATGGCACGCAGACCTGCATCGTTGGTCCGTCGGCTGGTTCTGGCGAGGTCTTCGCTCGTGGAAGTGCCGCACCGCAACTCACGCCAGACACGGGTTCGTGGTACGTCACGGTGGATTTGCGAGATGATGGCCGCCCGGTCTGGAACTCCATTGCCGCCGCCTGCTACGCGGCTGGGTCCGACTGTCCATCGCGACAACTTGCGATTGTGTTGGACGACGTCGTGCAATCGGCTCCGGTCGTGAACCAGCCATCGTTCACCACCGGAGTCGAGATCACGGGATCGTTCACCGAGGACGAGGTTCGTGATTTGGCACGCGTACTCAACCGTGGTGCCTTCCCGGTCGGTGTTGAGGCGCAGCGCGTCGAGACAGTGTCGGCGAGTGCGGGCGACGACTCTCTTCGCGCGGCCCTGTGGGCCGGTGGCATTGGCGTTATCGCAGTACTCACATTTCTCATTGCGTACTACCGAATGATCGCGGCGGTCGTCGTGGCCGGGCTTGTTATTTGGGGCGGCCTCGTCTACTCGTTGGCGGCGTTCGTGTCGCAGGCGACCAACTACGCATTGTCTCTAGCCGGTGTCACCGGCATCATCGTGGCCATCGGTGTGACGGTCGACAGTTACGTTGTTCTCTTTGAACGCCTGAAGGACGAAGTGCGCTCAGGGCGGACACCTCGCAACGCTGCTCCGCGGAGCTTTGCCGCCACGTGGCGCACCATCGTGGCAGCCGATCTGGTATCGGTCATGGCTGCCGCAATTCTGTTCTGGTTGTCTGTGGGATCGGTGAAGGGCTTTGCGTTGTACCTGGGTCTCACGACGCTTTGCGATCTTGTTGTGTGCTGGTTCTTCACCCGTCCGGCGTCCATTTTGATGGCGTCTCGTCGCGCTCATGCCAGTGGGCGCATCCTCGGGCTGGGGGGGTCACAATGAGCAGCGCCGATACCCCAATGGACATCGCTTCATCCGGAGCCGGTCGCCTGTACCGCGGCCAAACGGCGATCGTGTTTACTCAGCGACGGCGGGTCGGCCTCGTGCTATCAGCGGTGTTGATACTTGCCACTGTCGTCGGTCTATTCGGACGTGGACTTGAGCTCGGCATCGATTTCGAGGGGGGACAGTCATGGGATGTGCCTGCAGCAACTGTCTCGATCAGCGACATCCAAGACGTACTGGACGACCTTGGTGTCCCCACCGCGGGTTCGCGCCTTCAGGAGCGGTCTAGCGACGGCGACAGCACCATCAAGGTGCAGTTGGTCGACACCGGCGACGTCGACCCCGTAGATATCAGGGCAGCGCTCGCGACGACGGCCGGCGTCGCTGTTGATGAGGTTGGGTCCGACCTCGTTAGTGCATCGTGGGGGAGCGACATCACCGGAAAGGCAGTTCGTGCATTAATCATCTTCCTCGCATTGGTAGCTGTGTTTATCTCTATTCGCTTTGAATGGCGTATGGCAGTGGCGGCATTGGTGGCCATGTCACACGACGTTGTGGTGAGTGTTGGCGTGTACGCGATCCTTGGCCTGACCGTCACACCGGCCACGGTGATCGCGTTTTTGACCATCCTTGGATACAGCCTGTACGACACCATCGTTGTATTCGATCGCATCCGCGAGAACGAGACACGGTTCGCAGCTCACAGGGTGCCGTACACCGACATAGTGAACGTGTCCATGAACCAAGTGATGATGCGTTCGATCAACACCAGCATCTCGTCACTTATGCCGATCCTGTCGCTGCTGATCGTTGGCGCGGGCGTGCTGGGAGCAACGGCTCTCAGCGAGTTCGCGCTAGCCTTGCTCGTTGGTGTCGTCCTCGGCACCTACTCGTCGGTGTTCGTCGCTGCTCCGCTTCTCGGTGTGATCAAGGAACGATCCGGAGATTGGGTCGAACGAACTTGGGAAACCGCGTCGGGTGACGCGTTGCGATCGATGGTTCTTGGTGGGCAACCAGTGGGACGTCGCCGGCGTGACGCCAGCCCGTCAGAACCTGATGATGCCGGTCACACAGATGAGGAGTCGTCACGCCGCCCTGCTGATGCTTCAAGCCTGATGGGGCACGCTCCTCGTCCACGCCGGCGGCGCCGCTAGCCTCTATACATGGCTGTTCCCGAAGGTCGCATCGGTCGCCTCATTCGCGACATCGCTGACTATCCGGAGCCCGGGGTTGTCTTCCGTGATATCACGCCGCTTCTGGGCGATGCGGCAGCGTTCGGTCGCGCGGTCGATGACCTCGTCACAGCGCTCGATGACCTCGTCGTTGACCGCGTCGTTGGCGTCGAAGCGCGCGGCTTCATTCTCGCGGCGCCAGTCGCCTACCGCTTACGAGCAGGGTTCGTGCCGGTCCGCAAGCCGGGCAAGTTGCCATGGGCCGTTGCTCGCGAGGAATACCAACTCGAATATGGCACGGATCGGCTTGAGATTCATCGTGATGCCGTGCGGCCTGATGAGCGCATCCTCATCGTCGATGATGTGCTCGCGACTGGTGGTACCGCTGCCGCCACATGCTCCCTCGTGGAAGAACTCGGCGCTCAGGTTGTCGGTTGCGCATTTCTGATCGGCCTGACGTCGCTTGGTGGTCGGGACCGCCTCACTGGTCGCCGTGTTGAATGTCTCGTGGAGTACTGAGAGTGCCAACTGTCGACCGGGTTCTTCCGTGGCGTCGCCACAACGACAATGCCGCCAGCGTTGCACTGGCTCCCGTGCTGGAACCGTACCGGCGCTTTCATCCTCGGGCGACGACCGACATGATCGTTCGGGCCTACGAGGCGGCTGCCGAGGCCCACGGCGCGCAGCGCCGGTCGAGTGGCGAGTCGTATATCAACCACCCACTCGCTGTGGCTCGCATCGTCGCTGAGACTGGTCTCGATGAGATCTCCATCGCTGCCGCGCTGCTACACGATGCGGTCGAGGACACCGATCTCACTCTCGACGACGTCGACGCAGTGTTTGGGTCGGATGTGGCCCGCATCGTCGACGGTGTGACCAAGCTGGATCGGATCCAGTTTGACTCCCGGGAAGCCCAGCAAGCAGCCACGATGCGCAAGATGCTCGTTGCGATGGCTCGCGATCTTCGAGTACTCATCATCAAACTCGCTGATCGCCTGCACAATATGCGAACGATCGCGGCGATGCCCGTCGAGAAGCAGCGACGAATCGCGCAGGAGACTCTCGACATTTACGCGCCGTTGGCCCATCGACTGGGTATCCAAGAGATTCGTCAGCAATTAGAGGATCTTGCCTTCGCATCGCTGCAACCGAAGCGCTTCGCCGAACTGGATCACCTGGTCGCCACTCGAACCCCTGAACGTGACCGGTACGTGGCGCAGGCGGTGGCCGAGGTTCGTTCTCGTTTGCGCGCTCTTGGTGTCGACGCGGAGGTCACCGGACGTGGCAAACACCTGTGGAGCATCTACGAAAAGATGGTGTTTCGGGGCCGCGAATTCGACGACATCTTCGACATCGTTGCCGTGCGAATCGTCGTGCACTCCATCAAGGATTGTTACGCCGCACTGGGCACGATCCATGGGCACTGGCGCCCAGTTGTTGGACGTTTCAAGGACTACATCGCCATGCCGAAGTTCAACCTCTATCAGAGTTTGCACACCACGGTTGTCGGCTCCGATGGACGACCAATCGAGGTGCAGATTCGGACTTCTGAGATGCACCACCGCGCCGAGTGGGGAGTGGCTGCCCACTGGGCCTACAAGTCGAACGACAGCACACCCGATGTTGACTGGCTGAATCGCTTAGTCGATTGGCAGGCCGAGGTCAGTGACCCGAATCAATTCATGGAGACTCTCAAGACCGACCTCCATCAAGACGAGGTTTTCGTCTTTACGCCCAAAGGACGTGTGGTCACGCTCCCTGCAAACTCAACACCGGTTGACTTCGCATACGGAGTGCATACCGAGGTAGGCCACGCATGTATCGGCGCCAAGGTCAATGGTCGTCTTGTTGCGCTCGATAGCACCCTGGACAGCGGCGACACCTGTGAAATTTTTACGTCCAAAGTCGATGCCGCCGGTCCCTCCCAGGATTGGCTCGGCTTTGTGGTGTCGACCCGGGCGCGCAACAAGATTCGCCAGTGGTTCTCACGTGAGCGTCGGCACGACATGATCGATGTGGGGCGCGACGAACTACTCGATGAACTCCGACGCGAAGGGGTGACCGACGCACACGCCCTTGAATCTCCAGAGGTGGCCGATGCCGCGCAGGAAACAGGTCACACAGACGTTGAGGCACTCCTTGCTGCCATCGGAGAAGGACACCAGTCGGCTCGCGGTGTTGCCCAACGCGTCGCTCGAGCGCTAGGCGCCGAGGCGCCGGTACACGATCCCATTCATCACCGGCTGCGGCGATCTCATGTCGACGGCGTGCATGTTGATGGGCTCGACGACCTGCTAGTCAATCTGGCAAGTTGCTGCACACCATTGCCTGGTGACGAGATCGTCGGCTATGTCACGCGCGGTCGGGGAGTCAGTGTGCACCGCACCGATTGCGCGAACGCGGTCGCACTCGCCGCCGCTGAGTCGGGACGCTTCATCGATGTCGACTGGGACGCGGAGACACCCACCGACACGGTGACTGCTGCGGTGGAGGTGGTCGCTCTCGACCGTTCCAACCTCTTGCTCGACGTCGCCAATGCGCTCGCAGACGGACGGGTCAATATTGTCGCCTCGCGGACGCTGACCGGCGATGACCGGGTAGCAAAGATGCGATTCGAGTTCGAATTGTCGAACACCGCTCAACTCACTTCGGTCATCAACCGAATTCGACGTATCAACTCGGTCTATGACGCGTACCGAGTGCTCCCGGGCGCTGGCGACACCGACCGGTAACCTCGCCCCGTGGCTCAATTCGCAACTAGTCCCGGGATGCGCGACGTCCTGCCCCCGGAGTCAATGCGCATGCGCGCAGCCACCGGGGTGTTTGCCGACGTCGTCACCCGAGCTGGATATGGCGAAGTGGCCCCACCGCTGCTCGAGGATATTGGCGTATTCGCCCGGCTTGGCGACGGTACTGATGTGGTGACCAAGGAGATGTACGACTTTGTCGACAAGGGTGGTCGTCATATTGCTCTCCGCCCCGAGCAGACCGCCAGCGTGTGCCGATTGTTCGTGGAGCATCGCCCACCAACACCGTTCAAGGCGTGGTACGCCGGTGCCAACTTTCGATACGAAAAGCCCCAACGGGGCCGCTACCGACAGTTCGACCAGTTCGGGGTGGAGGTACTGGGCAGCTCTGATCCTGACCTCGATGTGGAGGTGATCGCTCTCGCGCATGACTTCTATCGGTCACTCGGGTTGACTGGCGTGGAGATCGTGATCAACTCACTCGGGCTACCGACCGATCGCGCGGCATACACCGCTGCCTTGGGCGAATTCTGTCGCTCCCGCGCCGCGGACCTCAGCGAGGCCGGGCGCGACACCCTCGCAAAGAACCCTCTGCGCCTGCTCGACTCCAAGCGTTCAGAGGATCGCGCCGCTCTCGCGGACGCTCCGCCTATCGACGAATTCTGGTCGGTGGAAGCAGCACAACATCACGAACATGTCCTCCAGGGCCTGACCAGCCTTGGTATCGAATTCACGGAAGATCGGCGCCTTGTTCGTGGACTCGATTACTACCGGCTCACCACGTTCGAGTTCCGCAGTTCTGCCCTCGACGGCGCTCAGAACGCTGTTGGCGGTGGTGGCAGGTACGACGGACTCGTTGAGAATCTCGGGGGTCCATCAACTCCGGGAGTCGGATTCGCGCTCGGCGTCGAGCGAACTTTGCTGGCATGCGACGCCGAGAACGTGTTCTCCGCGCCGAGTAACGCAGCTGACGTGTTCATCGTTGATACCGCTGGGTGCGGCGATGCTCTCGCCATGACGACGGAGCTCCGACGGAGCGGCCTGCGGTGCGAACGGGCATACGACGCCCGGTCGATGAAAGCACAGATGAAAGCAGCTGACCGATCAGGTGCGCGTGTCGCCATCATCGTGGGGGAGCACGAGGCACAGACCGGTACGGTGACGATCCGCGATATGAGCGGGGCCACCGACCAGCAATCCATCTCACGAAACGAGGCCGTGGAATACATCCACCGCCTCCTCAACCCCTGATCGAAGACCATGACCAACTTCAGCACCAGTATGAGAACCCACCTCTGTGGACATGTCGGCAGTGACGACATCGGCGCCACGGTGACGGTCTGCGGGTGGGTTGCCCGTCGTCGTGAACATGGCGAGCACCTTGCCTTTGTCGATCTGCGCGACAACAGCGGCGTTGTCCAATGCGTGGTGGATGGTGACGTCGACGTCCGCAGTGAATATGTGCTGCAAATCACCGGAACCGTCCGTCAGCGTCCAGAGGGCACAACGAACGAGAATCTCGCAACCGGAGCGGTTGAGATTGGTGACTGCTCGGTCACGGTCTTACGGCGTGCGGACCCACCGCCGTTCCCGGTCGATGCACGTGCGGACGAGGTCGACGAGACCATTCGGCTGCGTCATCGCTACATCGATCTGCGACGGGAGCGGATGCAACGCAATCTGCGCCTTCGCGCGGCCGTGAATGCGGCGCTGCGGTCATCGATGGTGTCACAGGGTTTTGTCGAGGTCGAAACGCCCATGCTGGTGCCCTCCACACCCGAAGGTGCCCGCGAATTCCTCGTACCTGCGCGACGGGAGCCGGGCAGTTTCTACGCTCTTCCACAATCCCCGCAGTTGTTCAAGCAACTGTTGATGGTGGGCGGTGTTGATCGGTATTTCCAGATCGCACGATGCCTACGTGATGAGGACCTACGCGCAGACCGTCAATACGAGTTCATGCAACTTGACCTGGAGATGAGTTTCGTTAACCAAGACGATGTACTCGAGGCCGTGGGCTCTGCGGTGCTCGATGCCGCAGAGGCTGCGAATGGCGAACGCCCACCCGATATCGAGCGCATCACATGGCGTGAGGCGATGGATCGTTATGGAAGCGACAAGCCGGATCTCCGATTCGGAATGGAGTTGGTGGAGCTGACCGATCTGTTTGCGGCTACCGGTTTCGGCGCATTCGCTGGAGCCGAGGCAATCAAGGGCATCTCCGTTGCCGGTGCGGCGGCGGACATCGGGCGTAACCAACTTGATCGGCTCACGGACCGTGCCAAGCAACTGGGCGCCAAAGGCTTGGTCTGGATGAAGGTCACCGATGACGGCATCGAGTCGCCCGTGGCCAAATTCCTTTCCGAGGACGAACTCTCGGGTATCCGGGGACGCCTCGATGCCCGTTCCGGCGATCTCTGCCTCCTCGTTGCCGACGAATGGATGACCACATGCGAGGTGCTCGGGACGCTCCGGACCGACCTTGGACGCCCGCCCGTGCACCAAGGGCCGTACCGCTACGTCTGGGTCGTGGAATTTCCCCTGTTCGTCGGTGTCGACGGACAATCGGGACGTCCCAAGCCGGGTCACCACCCATTCACGATGCCGCACCCAGATGACGTCGACCTGATCGAGACCGACCCGCTCAACGTCCGCTCTATCGCCTACGACCTTGTGCTTAACGGATGGGAGCTCGGCTCGGGTTCGATCCGTATTCATGAACCCGAATTACAGCGACGTGTCTTCGCCGCTCTCGGCATCGACGACACTGAAGCTGCACGTCGATTTGGCTTCTTCTTGAAGCCATTCGACTATGGCGCGCCACCACATGGCGGGTTCGCCGTCGGACTCGACCGATTGGTGGCAATACTTGCCGGTGAGGACAACATCCGCGAGGTCATTGCGTACCCCAAAACCCAATCCGGCGCCGACCCCATGACGGATGCGCCGCTGGCCATCGCTCCCGACGTACTCGAGGACCTTGGGCTTCGCGTCGCGCCGCCATCGTGATACGTGCCCACCACGCACCCTAGAGTTGCGTGCATGGAACCCGATCGCTTCGAACGCCAACTGACGAAGGTGCGCAACGCTCCTGGATTCATTGCTGCTCTTGACCAAAGCGGTGGCAGCACGCCAAAGGCACTTGCGGCATACGGGATCGGTGATGACGCGTGGTCGAGCGACGAGGAGATGTTCGATCTGATGCACGCGATGCGCTCACGCATCATCATGTCGCCGGCGTTCACGGGCAACCGGGTACTCGGAGCGATTCTGTTCGAGATGACGATGGACCGGACAGTTGATGGTCGGCCAACAGCGGAATATCTCTGGAACGAGCTATCGATCGTTCCCTTCTTGAAGGTCGATCGTGGGCTTGAGGCGACCCGCAATGGTGTCCAACTCATGAAGCCAATCGATGGTCTTGACGAACTATGTGCTCGTGCTGTTTCGGCTGGGGTATTCGGGACCAAGATGCGCTCAGTGATTGCGACGGCCTCGCGTGATGCCATCGACGAGGTGGTGGCGCAGCAATTCGAGGTCGCGCGCGATATCTGCACCCACGGCCTTGTGCCGATTATCGAGCCTGAGGTCGATATCACGATCAGCGACAAGGACGCCGCTGAGCACGAACTGTGCGCTGCGATCGACGCGGCTCTGGTGAGTCATCCCAGCGACGCACCGGTGATGTTGAAGCTCTCCATCCCCAGCACCGACAACCTGTATCGCGCGTTCATCGAACATCCAGTTGTTGCGCGAGTTGTCGCTCTATCCGGGGGGTACAGCCGCGACGACGCCAATGACCGCCTCAGTCGCCAACACGGGATGATCGCGAGTTTCTCCCGTGCCCTCACAGAGGGGCTGACTGCCGATCAGAGCGATGACGAATTCAACCGCGTCCTAGATGCGACAATCAGCAGCATCGTCGCGGCGTCGGCAACCTAAGGGTTATTGCGCGCCCACGTCACGTATCACCACACCGGTCGCCAGTTTCGGGGTGAAGAATGTTGATTTTGGAGGCATCAGCTCACCGGTTGTCGCTGTTCGCAATATTTCATCCACTCCGACCGGCCGGATCAAAACAGCCGACGATCCCGTCGGCAGACCACCCCGCAGGATCCTGTTGAGATCATGCTCATAACGAACATCGGTCGCGCCGAGAAGATGTTCGAGCACCGCGCCATCGAGATCTCTCACGCCCTGGATCGCGCTGGGGGCAATCCGAATCAGGTAGCCCTCACCACGGTCGTCGATGAGACACATTGACTGCTCGGCATCCATCCGGTCGATAATTGATGAGTCCACGGTGCCAAGAGGGACGACATTGGCAGTATCGCCAAGGCGGCGCAGCACATCGTTGGCCGTCATCATCGGATACACGCGATGAATGGCATCGATCGCCAGTTGATCGGCGACAAGTTCATTGACGAACATCATTGTTGCGTCGACGCCGCGCAGCGACGCGGCCTCGGCTGCGTACTCGCGGGCAACGCCGTAGCGGTGGTGGCCGTCGGCGATGACCAGTTCACGTGACGACACCAATGAGCAGATTGCGGCCACCAACTCGTCATCGTCGATAACACCAACACCGTGCTGCACACCATCGAGTGACACCGCGGAGGACATTTCGACCTCACGAAGTAAATCGGTCAGGCCAGCCGCGGGGGAGAGGGCCCAGATCGGCGACAGGTTGGCGCGGGTTGCCCGCGTCAGGTCAAGTCGGTCCGTACTGGCCTTCGGTGTCGTGCGCTCATGGGCTTGTACACCCGCGTTGAGGGTCACAGCCCCAATGACGCCACGGACGGATCGGGCTCGACCGCGAGCATCATCGAATGTCATGGTGACTACGGTGAGGGTCGGCCGGCTATCGGTCAGTACCACACCAGTGGCGTGCCAGTGTTGCCACCGTTCACCGGCAATGGCGTAGGGGTGTGCTCCATCGGTGGGTAGCGGCACATCGACATAGGTGATGTTTTCTGGGTGAGTGCGCCAGAACGCAACCTGCTCGTGGGTTAATACGTCGTACGGTGGTGCGCACCGCCCATCAAGACCGTGTGCAAATCGGGTGCCCTTGAAGGGCAGAAATTGTGCAGTCGCGCGGAGATCACTGCGTTCCATCGCGCCAGCCTGCCACGAAGAAGCCGGCACCATGCTCATCAGCGGCCCATCGGGGCCGGCCGACATCAATCGCCGGGTCTACATATGCAACGCTGCGGTATGACCCCCATGTCAATCGTCTGCGACCTCGATGGTGTCGTGTGGGACGGATCGCAGTTCATCGACGGCTCGGTGGATGGTCTGGCCCTGCTGCATCAGCATGGATGTGAGATCTGGTACGTAACCAATAATTCATCCACCCCAGCACGTCGGCATTGCGACCGGCTTCATGCCGCTGGGGCCCCGCAATCCGAACACGTGGTGACCTCCGCGGACTCAGCTGCGGCAGTTGTGCACGAGGGCAATGCGATACTCGTGGTCGGCGGACCGGGCATCCACGCAGCGCTGCAGGATCGCGGGTGCCTCACGATGAGCTCCGATGATCTCAACCCGCGATTGCTGCCAGCCATCGATGCGGTTGTCGTCGGTATCGACCCCGAGATTAGCTATCACACGATCTGGATGGCTCAACTGGCGATCTTGAACGGGGCACGTCTCATCGGAACGAACCCGGACACCTCGTTTCCGTCTGACGGGATGATCAAACCAGGTGGTGGTGCGATCCTCGCGGCTATCGCGGCTGCGAGCGGTGCCGAACCGACAATTACGGGGAAACCGTACGGGCCAATGGCTGACCTGTGGCGGCGGTTGTGCAGCAACACCACACAGCCAACCGTCATGATTGGCGACCGCCGATCAACTGATGGGGCATTTGCTGCCGAGCTTGGGGCCGAATTCATACTCGTGACGTCACGCATATCGAATAGCGACCTGACCAACGTGTCTGTTCACCATACGGTGGCGAGTCTGCACGATGCCGCAACCTTGCTCGTGTCTGAGGGGTAACGTCGCTGGCGTGCCGCAGCGCCGCCGTATCGACGCCGAACTGGTTCGTAGGGGTCTCAGTAATTCCCGCACCGCTGCCTCTGGCGCCATCGCTGACGGCCGTGTCACCGTGAATGGCGCTCCGGTAGATCGCGCGTCGCGCCTCGTTTCCCCTGGCGATCAACTCCTCGTTGCCGATGACGGCATCGCCTTTGTCGCACGGTCCGGCGCAAAGCTCAATGCCGTATTCGACCGCTTCGCCGATGTTGATGCCACGGGTGTGCACGCCGTGGATTGCGGTTCCTCAACGGGAGGATTCACCGAGTGTCTCCTCCGGCGCGGCGCCCGGCGAGTGACCGCGATAGACGTCGGTCGGCATCAGCTACATGAGCGCCTGCGCGATGATCCACGCGTCGCGGTCCATGAGCAAACTGACGTGAGATCAGTTGACGTCACTGCTATTGGCGGCCCCTTTCCGATGCTGGTCGCAGATCTGTCCTTTATCTCGCTGCTCTCCGTTCGCGATGCCTTGCTGCAGTTGTGTCAACCTGAGGCCACCATGGTGCTGCTCGTAAAACCCCAATTCGAGGTTGGTCGGGTAGCGGCTGCGCGCGCTCGAGGGGTGGTCCGTGACGCCGGTCAGCGCCACGAAGCACTGAAGCGCATCATTGACGGATTCACTGAGCATGGGTGCTCCCACACTCGATGGATGGAGTCGCCCATTGCGGGTGGTTCAGGAAATGTCGAGTTTCTCCTCGTGATGAGGGCACCATGACGCACACCGCGACCATGCACAGCATCGGCATGGTGGTGCACCACCTTCGCGCCGACGCGCACCGCGCCGCTGCGGAGATCGCACGGGACCTTATTGCGGCCGGGCACGATGTATGGGTCGATGCGGAAGGTCACGGTGGGTCATCGCCGCTCGACCCCCTCTACGACGTTCGGCCACTCGCTGGTGCCGATCTCGTTGTGTCATTGGGCGGCGATGGAACGGTCCTGCGCGCCGTTCATCTGCTCGCCGGCGCCGAGGTACCCATCCTCGGTATCAACTCAGGTCGGCTGGGGTACCTCACACAGGCGGAACTCAGTGATGCCAACACTGTCATCTCCCGCTATCTGGCAGGGCCGGAAATGGGCATGTGGAGCGTTGAAGAACGGATGATGATCGAGGTGGTGGTGACCACGGCGGCGTCCGGGGCCTCCGTTCATCATGTGCTCAATGAAGTCGTGGTGGAGAAGCTGCATTCGGGGAACACCGTCGATCTCCGCGTCGATATCGACGACATCGCATTCACATCGTTTGCGACCGATGGTCTCATCGTCGCCACGCCAACCGGATCGACCGCCTATTCGCTCTCGGCTCGTGGACCCATCGTCTCACCACGACATCGAGCCATGCTGCTCACGCCGGTCGCCCCGCATATGTTGTTCGATCGCACCGTGGTTCTCGATCCGTCGGAGCGGGTCGACATCACGGTGGCCGGCGATCGTCCCGCCGCTCTCGTCGCCGACGGCACGGTGATGTGCGAGTTGCAGCACGGCGACACCGTGACATGCTGCCCTGCAGACATATCTGCTCGTTTTGTACGCTTCGGTGATCGCCCGTACCACCAGATTCTGAAAGCCAAATTCGGGCTTCAGGATCGCTGAACATGCTCAGCGAACTGCATCTTGAGAATGTGGTGGGATTCCGCGCGATCACCGTTCCGCTCGACAACGGCCTCGTAGCTATCACCGGTGAGAGTGGGAGCGGCAAGAGCGTGTTGTTATATGCCATAGCCTTGGCGGCCGGTATTCGAGCCGATCCTCGCATGGTCGGTCCGTGGGCTGATGAACTGAGGGTGGATGCCCGCCTTATCGACGATCTCGGTGAGGAAACGGTCATCACACGCGTGGTTCCGCGGGACGGGCGCTCACGAGCCTATGTGGATGGCCGACCCGCAACCGTCGCGACCCTCGCGCGCCTGAGCGATGATTGGGTAGATCTCCACAGCCAGAACGAACAGCACCGCTTGCGTGAACGCTCAACGCAACGCCGCATCGTCGACACTGCCGGCGACATCGATATGACCCCGCTGACCACCCTCGCCGAGGAGTTGAGCCTGATTGAAGCCGAGTTGGCTGCAGGTGGGGGCAACCCCGAGGAACGAGAGCGTGAAATCGATCTGGCCACATATCACCTCGACGAGATCGAGCGAGCAGCTATCACCGACACGGACGAAGAAAACACCCTCCGGCGAACGGCCGAAGTGCTGGGTGACGCCGAACAGGTCACCGTATTGCTCGATACGACGATCGACCTACTCGACGATGATGCTGCCCTCGCAACGGCGTCTTCGGCAATGGCGGGATACGGCGCTCTCGATGCAGCGGCCACTCGGCTGCGGTCTCACCTCGATGAACAACGCGACCTGGTGTCCGAACTTCGCTCCCTACGTGCGTCAATCGAGGGTGACCCCGCGGCACTCCAGACGGTGCAGAACCGCCTATCGCTTCTCGCAGATCTCCGCCGACGGTTCGGGCGTGACCTCAGCGCCGTGCTCGACTATGCCGATGGATTGCGTCGCCGCCTCGCCGAATTGGCAGATCACGATGGTCGTCGGGCCCGGCTCACCGAGCAAGCAGCGCAGCTCATCGACAAGCTGGCCATCGTGTCGACACAGGTCCGCACACAACGTCGTTGCGCCGCAGATGATCTCAGCGCCAAGATCACGGCGACGCTCCATGCAATGGACATGGACGGCACCACATTGCACATCGCCACCGATGGCACTGCCGGAGAAGATGTGGAGTTCGCCATTGCTGCAGGCCCGGACCTCCCGCCGCTGCCGTTGACCAAGGTGGCATCAGGTGGCGAGATGGCCCGCATCATGCTGGCCATCGACCTCGCCGATATGAGCACCACCACCAGCCGCACCGTCATTCTCGACGAGGTTGATGCGGGCCTTGGGGGAGAGACCGTGGACGCAGTAGCGGACGTCTTGCAGTCGCTCGCTGCGACGCGACAAGTCATCGTCGTCACCCATCAGCCCCTTGTTGCAGCGCGAGCCGATCACCAGATTTCCATTGATCGCCGCGGGTCCGAGGATGGGTCAACGAGCGTCGTCCGCTTGGACGATGAGCAGCGCCGCAGCGAAATAGCCAGAATGCTCGGGGACCGCTTGTCACAGGGGGCTCATATCCGTGCCGAGGAGTTGCTGTCCACCCGCGGTCGATCACCACACAGCGGGTCGCGCTGAGGGTATGGTGAGTTCCCGTCAGATCGTCAGATGTTTGAACGGAGGGGTCGAGTGCCCAAGCACATCTTTGTGACCGGGGGAGTTGTCAGTTCCCTCGGCAAGGGACTCACAGCATCGTCGCTCGGCCGGCTTCTCAAGATGCGCGGATTGCGTGTCACCATGCAAAAGCTCGATCCGTACATCAACGTTGATCCGGGCACCATGAACCCGTACGAGCACGGGGAAGTGTTCGTGACCGATGACGGCGGTGAGACCGACCTCGATCTCGGTCACTATGAACGGTTTATCGACGAGAACCTGACCCAGAGTTCCAATGCCACAACGGGTTCGATCTATCAGTCAGTGCTCGCTGCAGAACGCCGTGGCGACTATCTGGGCAAGACCGTCCAGGTCATTCCACACATCACCGATGAGATCAAACGCCGGATCCACAGAATCTCGACCGACGATGTTGATGTCGTCATCACCGAGGTTGGCGGCACGGTGGGCGATATCGAGATCCTGCCGTTCCTCGAGGCCATCCGGCAGTTCCGCAAGGATGCCGGCCGAGACAACGTGTGCTACATCCACGTCACGCTTGTTCCCTTCATTGGGCCAGCTGGTGAACAGAAGACGAAACCCACTCAGCACTCGGTGACCGAGTTGCGCAGTCGCGGCATTCAGCCCGACATCATCGTGTGCCGCAGCGAGCAACCGCTCTCCACCGAGTTGAAGAGAAAGATCTCTGGCTTGTGCGATGTCGACGAACGTGCTGTCGTCAACGCCGCCGATGTCGGGAATATCTATGAGCTTCCGCTCATCCTCCATGATGAGGGCCTTGACGACGTGGCTCTTGATTTACTCGATATCAGCGGTCCAGAACCTGACACGACCGCGTGGGAGTCGCTCGTGGCCACGGTCGAGGCGGCCCGCACACCTGTTCGTATCGGGTTGATTGGTAAATATGTGCAGCTGCCAGATGCCTACCTCTCGGTTGTGGAAAGCCTGAAACATGCCGGCTTCCACCACGGTGCCGATGTCGAGATCGATTGGATTCAAGCTGAAGACGTCGACGGGCTACTGGCCGTCGACCGGTTGGCACAACTCGATGGACTCGTCATTCCGGGGGGTTTCGGCGCGCGAGGATTCGAAGGCAAAATCGCCGCGGCCGGGTATGCGCGCACCGAGAAACTGCCGTGCCTCGGACTCTGCCTCGGCTTACACGCGATGACCGTCGAGTTCGCCCGTAATGTCGCCGGTCTCGCCGATGCGAACAGCACCGAATTCGAACCAACGACTCGCCACCCGGTCATCGATTTGATGCACGACCAACGCGAAGTAACCGATAAGGGCGGCACGATGCGCCTCGGCGCATACTACGCCGTGCTCGAGCCCGAGACGAAGGTGGCCCGCGCCTACGACGAGCCAGTCGTCAGCGAGCGTCATCGTCACCGCTTCGAGTTCAATCCCGCGTATCAGACGCGCCTCACCGAGTCCGGCCTCGTGTGCAGTGGCGTGTCACCAGATCGTCGACTCGTCGAGTTCATCGAAATAGCCGAGCATCCGTTCTGGGTGGCGACTCAGGCCCATCCGGAATTCAAGAGCCGACCCGACCGTCCACATCCGCTGTTCCGCGACCTCATCGGGGCAGCACTCGCGCGCCGGGCCGCGCTCGCCCCATCTACTGCCCACGCCGAACGGTGACCGACCCCGCCGAGGGATTCGTCCATCTGGACGACCGCGAGGTGCACTCGGGGCGTATTTGGTCGGTGGTCGTCGGTCAGTTCACATCACCGGGTGGGGTGATCACCCGCGACATCGTCAGATCGCCAGGGTCGGTTGGCGTGCTTCCGGTGCTGTTCGATCCAGAAGGCGTGCCATCGGTGGTGCTTGTGGAACAGTACCGACCGGCGCTCGATCTCGCAGTTATTGAGATCCCCGCGGGCATGCGTGATGTACCGGGCGAAGACCCGGCGGCAACCGCGGCACGTGAGCTCACCGAGGAAGTTGGAATGGTGGCGTCACGGCTTGAACATCTGACCACCTTCTCACCGTCACCGGGCATGACCGACGCGACGACGATGGTCTTCCTCGCGCTCGACTGCACCAACACTCAACGTGCTGCACAAGGACCTGAAGAAGAGGCAATGATCACCCACCACCTGCCACTCGCCGATGCTCTCGGGCTCGTCGAGAGCGGAGCGATCCATGATGCGAAGACCGTCATCGCCTTGCTCATGTTGGAGCGACGCCTGGCATACGCATGAGCCCGCTACCGGCTGACGATTCTGCTGGGGAGACACCGATTGAGGTGGAGGAGTTCCTCACCTGGCTTGCGGCGGAGCGTGGCCGACGTCCGAACACTCTGGCGGCCTACAGACGTGACCTGCATTCGTACTGTCTGTGGTTGGACGCCACCGGCGTCTCCCTTGGGGACGTGCGCTCCGATGCGATCGAGGTGTGGGTGAGCGAGCAACGTTCCGTGGCCGCGGCGTCCACCGTCGCGCGGCGACTTGCGGCGGTCAGAATGTTGCACCGCTACATGGCCGTGGAGGGACACCGACCCAACGATCCAACCGCGGAATTATCAGGCATTCGTGTGCCGTCGGGAATCCCGAAACCACTGACCCTCGACGAGGTCGACCGCCTGCTCGCAGCTCCAATCAGCGACGATGCCGTGGCGCGCCGCGACCGCGCGCTGATGGAATTCATGTACGCCACGGGTGCACGAGCTGCAGAAGTCTGCGGTCTTAACCTTGCCGATATCGATCGCACCCGCGGACTCGTTCGTGTGCTCGGCAAAGGAGCCAAAGAACGCATCATTCCGTTTGGCACCGCGGCGACGCGACAGCTTGATGCATGGCTTGAACCTGGCGGCCGCGATGAACTCGTGCCGGACCGGTGGCGCCGGCGAGGTGATGCGGAGGCCGTGTTCTTGAACACAAGAGGCGGCCGTCTCTCACGCCAGGGCCTATGGCATGTGCTCACAACTCATGCCCACACCGTCGGCCTCGATGGCCATGTATCGCCACATGTGCTGCGCCATACCTGTGCCACGCACCTACTCGATGGCGGAATGGATCTCCGTATCGTGCAGGAGTTGCTCGGGCACGCGTCAATCTCCACCACCCAGGTGTACACCAAGGTGAGCCAGGAGCGCCTGTTTGAGGTGTACGCGACGGCTCATCCACGGGCGAGGAGCACCCAATGACGCGGCGCCGTCCATTGCACCTATTGCGCCGTACCGCGGAGCAGACGGGGCAACGACCCCCATCAAGTGATGATGCCGCCTGGGCCGAATCATGGTTGACATCTGCCGAGGCCTCGATCTTCCACCGGATGAGCAATGCCGACCGTCGTCATTCCATCGCCGTTGCACGACGAGTGGCATGCCATGACAGCAGCGATGCGGTCACCGTCGCGGCCGCACTGCTGCACGATGCGGGGAAAGCAGTTGATGACCTACCGGTGTGGGAGCGCATTGGCGCAACATGCCTTGGTGGACGTCGCGCACGGTGGCGCCGATATCTCGACCACGAGCGCATCGGCATCTCGTTTCTGCTTGAGGCCGGAGCCCGGCCGGAGCTCGTCGCAATCCTGCGCGGTACCGATACGCGCCATCACATTGTCATGGCAGCTGACGATGCATGAGGCCGGACCAACAGTACGTATGACCGCACGGCAACAGTTCCTGCACGCAGCACTAACCAGCCACCGAAGAGAAGCCAAATAACCCACAGTTGCGGAGCCCCGAGTCCGGTAACAGCAACGGCGGCGACCATGACAACACTGTGCACGACCGATGCGACGGCCAGGAACAAAAAATCACCAGAGCCAATCAGAATGCCATCCCCAGCAAAGGCGACTGCACCGGGGATCAGACCGATCGCAAGTATTCGCAGACCATCGCCTGCCAGATCAACGACGAGGGGATCAGCGCTGAAAATCGTGGCAATGGGACCAGCACCAAGTGCAAGACCAGCGCACAGAACAACGCCCGTGATCAACGACAACGTGTAGACCCGGCCAGCAATCAACGCTGCCAGTTGCTGCCCACCGCTACCGCCAGCTTCGGCCACGAGCGTCTGCGCGGGGAGGGCCAACGCGTCAAGGATCAGTGCGAGCAGAATGAAGGCACCCATCACGATCTGATGAGCAGCGAGTACACCCGTACCGGACCGGCCGGCGAGAACGGTTGATCCGGACAGCACGACCAGCATTGACCCGACCCGCAGCGCCAGAGCGCCACTCACGCGCGACAAGTCGGCCATCACCGATAGGTCGGGGAATCGTTGTCGCGATGGCCCGACATAGGCCCGTACACGGCGGATAAACCACAACGCGGCCAGCCACTGGGCAATGACGGTAGAGAGTGCAGAACCTGTGACCGATAGCCCAGCGAACACGACGAGCAGAAGTTCCACCACCACGTTGACACCGTTCGACACGGCGAGGATGATCAGCGGTGTGCGGTAGTCACCGTGGCCGCGGCAGATGCCCTGGGCCGCCATGACGCCGAGCACTGCGGGAAGACCGAGACTTGAGATCCAGAGATATCGCACGGCATGTGCCGCGGTATCCGGATCGGTCTCCACGACGCGTGTGATGAGTCGCCCCACGGTGGCAACAAGTGGTGTCAGCACAGCAGCGACAGCTACGGCGACCCACAAGGACTGGGTCGCAATACGAGTAGCACCGATGATGTCTCCTTGGCCGCGGCAACGCGCGATGCGCTCGGTTGCGCCATATGCCAACACATTCGAACCTGCGACAACGATCGATAGCACGGTGGCCGCAAGTGCGACACCAGCAAGTTCTGAGGTGCCGACGTGACCAATAATCGCCGTATCGACCGCGACGTAGACCGGTTCAACCGCTAACGCACCGAGGGCTGGAACCGCAAGCGATCGGATTCGCCGGTCGACGCTGCGCGCGTCGGTCACCCGGGTAGAAGACCCACTGCGCTGTAGACGCGCTCCAGTGTCGCCGAGGCCACAGTCCGAGCACGGTCTGCTCCGACGCGCAGCTGACGAGCAAGTTCTGCGCGATCAGCCATCAGCTCTGCGTACCGGGCTTGAATCGGTGCCAGAACGGCAATGACGGCCGCCGCCGTGTCGGACTTGAGCGGGCCGTACTGGCTGTACGACGAGACGATCGACTCCGGCGACATCCCGGATGCAGCGGACAAGATGTCGATCAGGTTGGACACCCCTGGCTTCTCCGCCCGGTCGTAGGCCACCGTGCCATCGGAGTCGGTGACTGCCCGCTTGAACTTGCGGGTCACGACCTCGGGTGGATCGAGCAGGAACACACACCCATTGGTGGACGCCGAACTCTTCGACATCTTTGATGTCGGATCCGCGAGATCCATCACCCGGGCACCGGCGGCAGGGGTCACGGCTTCGGGAACAACGAGAGTGTCACCGAATCGGTGGTTAAAGCGGATCGCAATATCTCGAGTGATCTCAACGTGCTGACGCTGGTCATCGCCAACAGGCACTTCATTCGCGTCATAGAGAACGATGTCGGCAGCCTGCAACGCGGGATAGGTGAAGAGACCAGCGGACACAAAGTCTGTCTCGGCGCGAGAAGACTTTTCCTTGAACTGCGTCATACGCGACAGCTCGCCGAAGGACACGGTGCACTCCATGACCCACCCGAGTTGGGCATGTTCCGGCACGTGGCTCTGCACGAACACCGTGGCAACCTCAGGGTCGAGACCAATGGCAAACAGCATGGCCGACAGTTCGAGAGTGTTGGCCCCGATCACGTCCGGAGTCACTGTGGTCGTGAGGGCATGAAGATCGACAATGCCATGAAAGACATCAGCCTCATGCTGGCCTGCAACCCAGTTCCGAAGGGCCCCGAGGTAATTCCCGAGATGAACATCTCCAGTCGGCTGGATGCACGAAAGCACGCGGGTCACGACCCCGCAGGCTAGCGGTCATCCATCGCCGGTCGGGGTCCGACTGCTCCGGTAGTCTCGCAGCGTGCCGATCGATGTCTCCACCCCGGTGTACGAGGGGCCATTTGATCTTTTGCTGCAACTGATCCTGTCATCAGAAGTTGAGCTGTACGAGATCGATCTTGCCCACATCGTCGATGCCTACCTTGCAGAGTTGGAGCGGTTGCAGGCCCTCGACCTCGATGTTGCGACAGAGTTCTTGCTGATCGCGGCGACCCTCGTCGAATTGAAGACACGACGGCTCCTACCCGGAACCGACGATGGCGACCTGGACGAGGAACTCGCACTCTGGGAGGAGCGCGATCTGCTCCTGGCTCGACTCCTCGAATGCAAGACCTTCAAAGATGTTGCAGCGGTGCTCGGACGGCTCTCCGATGAGGCAGACCTTCACGTGGCGCGCACGGTGGGCCCGGACGAGCGATTCGCGGGCCTTGCGCCGGACCTCATCGATCAGTCCTCGGTTGCGCGGCTGCGCAGCGCCGCTATCAGGGCGCTGACACCGAAGCCGGTTCCCACCGTCGATCTGTTCCATGTCACGCCAATCACGACCACCGTGGCCGACGCGATCACGGAAATCCTCGACGAGTTGCCTAGCGCGGGAACTGTGTCGTTTCGTCGGCTCACCTCCGCCCTCGTCGACCGCATCGAGGTCATCATCCGTTTCCTTGCCGTGTTGGAGTTGTACAAACAAGGCGTTGTCGAGATCGATCAATTCGAACGGTTCGGCGATCTCACCCTGCGATGGGTCGGCGACGATGACTACGATCCGCTGCACACCTCAATCGACGCCTACGAAGGATGAGGACACGCTCCAGTGCACGATGACGATCACCTCCCTAACGGGACCACCGCCGAGAATGACGCTCCCGCTGAACATGACGTGATCGGGAGTGAGATGCGCCGCGCAATCGAAGCCATTGTGTTGGTCGCCCATGAACCGGTTCCGGTAGAGCTGCTCGCCCAACTGCTGGAACAGCCCCTACCGGCTATCGAATCCTGGTGGCAAGGCCTCGCCGAGCAGTACCGCCACGACGACCGTGGTTTTGAACTCGTCGAAATTGCCGGTGGGTTGAGGTACCAGAGTGTCGCGTCCACCTCCGCCTACGTGGAACGCTTCATCTTGAACGAGCAACGTGCCCGACTCTCGGGTGCGGCTCTGGAAACACTCGCGATCATCGCCTATAAGCAGCCGATCTCACGTGCGCAGGTCGCCTCGATTCGCGGAGTGGATCCCGACGGCGTGATTCGCACTCTGATGGCGCGCGGGTACGTCGATGAAGTAGGTCGCGATACTGGCCCCGGCCAGGCCGTCCTGCTCGGCACCACCGACCTCTTCTGCGACAAACTTGGCCTTCGCAGTATCGACGACCTTCCGCCAATTGCGGAATTTATTCCTGATGCCGATGTAGTCGAGGCTCTTGAGGCCGGACTTCGGCTTCCCGGAACGCACGAGTCCCCGGGCGCCGCGGCAACGCAGTGAACGATCCGCTCGGGCCTATCGACAACCTCGGTGGCGACTTCCCCGAGGGACAGCGACTGCAGAAGGTTCTCGCTGCTGCGGGGTGGGGGAGTCGGAGAGTCTGCGAAGACCTCATCGCAGCTGGTCGAGTCACCGTGAATGACGAGATCGCGGTGCTCGGCCGCCGCGTTGACCCAAGCACCGACGACGTCAGAGTGGACGGTGCGCCCGCAGGCACGCAACCCGACCTCGTGCATTACCTCGTGAACAAGCCCACCGGCGTCGTCACCACCGTCACCGACCCCCAGGGCCGTCCAACGGTGATGGACCTCGTACCCCACAGCCCTCGCGTGTTTCCGGTCGGCCGATTGGACCTGATGACGGAGGGATTGCTGCTGATCACCAACGATGGCGATCTCGCCCATGCCGTGACACATCCCAGCCACGGCGTCGACAAGGAATACCTCACAACTGTGCGTGGAGGGCGAGTGAGCCCTCACGCAATCCGCATGTTGCGGACCGGCGTGGAATTGGATGACGGCATCACACATCCGGCACGCGTATCGCAGCCCGAGCCAGGGCTGCTGCGTATCACCATTCACGAAGGCCGCAACCGCCAGGTTCGGCGCATGTGCGCGGCCGTTGGTCATCCTGTCGAGCGGCTCATCAGAGTTCGTATCGGGCCGATCAGCGATCGGAAGCTGCAGCCAGGTCAGTGGCGACACCTCACCGATGACGAGGCGATGGCGCTACGAACAGCGGTTGGACACGGCGCAGATACGATGCGACGCCGTGTCTGAAACTGCTCGCGGCCGGGTCGCGAATGTCATCGGGACCGGCCTGATCGGTGGGTCGATCGCAGCGGGACTGCGTGCACGAGGATGGATCGTCCACGGCGAGGACCACGACGATGACGTTGTTCGTCGCGCGCACCGCGACGGTCTCATCGACAACATCGGCCTCCATCGCGAGGCTGACATCACCTTCGTTGCCGTCCCGGTGATGGCTCTGACCGACAGCGTCAACCGCGCCATCCACGAAACAGAGGGCATCGTGACCGATGCAGGTTCGGTCAAATCTGACGTTGCTTCATCCATTGATCATCCACGCTTCGTTCCCGGGCATCCCATGGCGGGGAGCGAGCTCGATGGACTCGACGGCGCCGATCCGAATATGTTCGATTCCGCGGTGTGGGTCCTCACTCCGACCAGCAGTACCAACGATCGATCCTTCGCCTTCGTCGCATCTGTTGTGACTGAACTCGGCTCGGAGGTCGTTGCGGTCACCCCGCAAGCCCACGACCGGTTGGTGGCAGTGGTGAGTCACCTCCCACATTTGACCGCGGCTGGCTTGATGCATCTCGCCACCGGGCGCTCTGATGAACACGCCGCCCTGCTACGCCTGGCCGCTGGAGGCTTTCGCGACATGACCCGGATCGCGGCTGGTCGACCGGACATTTGGATCGATATTTGTTCTCAGAACTCGGCTGCTATCTCCGAAGCCCTTGGGGACATGATCGACATGCTGTCCACCATTCGTGGTTCCCTCGACAGAGACGATCGCCAGAGTCTGCTCGCCATGCTCACCGATGCCCGCGACGCCCGCCGGAATCTGCCGGGACGTGTCACTGATCCCACCCAATTGTGCGAGTTCCGAATTCGTATTCCTGATCGGTCGGGTGCCGCTGCGGAGGTCTTCACTCTGGCCGCTGAACTTGGGGTGAACATCGCGAACTTCGAGGTCGTTCACATGGCTGAAGGGGCGCGTGGGCTCGCGGTGGTGCTGATTGAGCGCGAGCACTCGGATTTGTTCCGCGGAGGCCTCCTGGCTCGCGGTTTCCACCCGACCGTGTCAGCATTATCGTGATGGTTCAACGGGAGCGCTCGTGTCGTCGGAACTGATCGGCGAGCCACGTCGACAGCCGATTGACGTGAAGACCACGGTGCCGGGGTCTAAGAGTGTCGCAAACCGTGCGCTGGTGTGTGCCGCATTGGGCATCGGGGTAACCGATCTTCACAATCTGCCCGACGGAGACGACACATCCGCAATGATTGCCGGCCTGAACAACCTGGGTGTCGACGTGTCCCACACAGGCAGTTGCACGCACGTGCGCGGAACCAACGGTCATATTCCCGGTGGCTCGGTGTGGGCCGGGTTGGCCGGTACAACATCGCGTTTCGCGCTCGCGCTCGGAGCATGTTCACCAATGGGCGTCACCGTTGACGGCGAGCCGCGGCTGCGTGAACGACCCATCGGGCCACTACTCGCCGCGCTCTCAGACCTCGGCTGCGAAGTGTCACATCGTGATGGCCGGCTTCCGGCCACCGTGCAGGGCCCCGTTGCCAACCACGAGATCGCCATTGACGGTGATATTTCCAGCCAGTACATCTCGGCATTAATGATGGTGGCACCGTATTTTCCGTCCGGACTCACGATCAGGATCACCACGCCCCTGGTGTCACGCCCGTATGTGGACCTCACCGCGGCCGTGATGGGCATCCACGGCCATTCAGCCATACACATCGCCGACGACGTTGTCACCATTGACGCAGGTGGCTATGCAGCGGTGGCACACACGGTGGAAGCTGACGCCTCATCAGCCAGTTATCCGCTCGCCCTAGCCGCTCTACTCGGTGGTTCGGTCACCGTTGAGGGGCTCGGCACCGCATCCACCCAAGGTGACGCGGAGTTCGTGGACATTCTCCGCCGGATGGGAATGGGCGTGGAGCAGACCGTGTCGGCAACGCGCGTGAGTCGCGATAACCCGGCACTTCGCCCGGTTGATCTCAACCTTTCGAACTGTTCAGATCTCGTCCCCACGGTGGCGGCAGTTGCAACCATTGCATCCGGGTCAACGGTTATCCGCGGCGTTGGATTTATCCGCAACAAGGAAAGCGACCGCATTAGCGACTTGGGGAACCTCCTGCGTGCCTTCGGGGCCGATGTCGACGAGACCGACGACGGGCTGGTGATCCACGGCGACCCCCAGCGGGGTGTGCGCCCGCCACGAAGCAACGTTGCCACCTGTGATGATCACCGACTTGCAATGGTCGCCGGCATCCTCGGCAGCGTCACGGGAGGGACGACGATCGAGGACGCCGATGTGGTGTCGAAAAGCTGGCCGGGATTCTGGTCAGCTCTACGTGACTGGACGGCGTGATGCGCCTCGCCGCATTCGATCTTGACGGCACGCTCGTTCGCGGCGACCTGGTCGTTCCCTTCCTGCGACGCGCGGCAGGCCTTGGGTCATTGGCCACGGCGTGCGCACGAGCCGACCTCATTGCGGCGTTACGGCATCGGGACCGTGACGCGATCAAAGCGATTGCCGCTGGCGCACTCCGCGGCGTCGAAATTGAGCATGTCCGCCACGTTGCTGAGAGTCTCACTGCTCGCGCGATCGCACGTGACCTCAACCCAACCGTTCTGCGTGATTGGTACGCAGCAGGCGAGCGCGGAGCACGACGACTGATTGTGTCCGCCTCGTTCGAACCCTACGTCGAAATGATCGGTGCGCATCTTGGCGCTGATGCGATATTGGCTACAGGCCTTGAAAGCACGGACGGAGTGCTTACGGGGCACCTGTCCACACCGAATTGCCGCGGCGCGAACAAGGTTCACCGATTGGAGGAACAACTCGCCGCTTGGTCGTTGACGCGCGCGGATGTGCACGTCAGCGTATGGGGAGATTCCACCGGTGACCGTGAGATGTTGGCGTGGGCGGATCGCGCCCACCTCGTCAGGTAGAGATCGCGACCGATGTCACCAGTGGATGGTGACAGGCAACATAGTGATCCTCGCCAACCGCCCGCATCACTGGTTCTTCTGTCCGGCATTGGTCGTCCGCCGCCGGACACCGCGTGTGGAAGCGGCAACCAGATGGCGGGTCAACGGGGGAGGGAAGATCGCCGACGAGTTCATGTCCCACCGCAATGACTTCCGGATCGGGCACGGGGATCGAATCCAGTAGCACCCGGGTGTAGTGATGTGCCGGATGCGCGTACAACTCTCGCGATGGCGCAATCTCGCAAAGTCGGCCGAGGTACATGACCGCCACACGGTCAGAGATGTTCTTCACGACCGCAAGGTCGTGAGCAATGAACATCATTGTGAGTGAGTATCGCGCCTTCAGGTCTTCCAACAGGTTCAGCACCTGTGCCTGCACGCTCACATCAAGCGCCGATACCGGTTCATCACAAATCAGCAGGGTGGGAGACAGCACCAGTGCTCGGGCGATTGAAATACGCTGGCACTGTCCACCAGAGAACTCATGGGGACGCGCAACGGCTGCTTGTTCCGGATCGATGCCGACATCGGCGAGAATGTCATCGACAACCTGTCGACGCTCCGCAGGAGTTCCCCGCGACCAAATATCGAGGGGTTCTGCGACCGAATCGCGCACGCGCCGGCGAGGATTCAGTGACGAGATCGGATCTTGGAAGATCATCTGCACTCGCGTCCGTGCGAGGCGCAGCTCCGACTGGGACATGGCACCCAAGTCGTCACCCTCAAAAAGCACCGAACCCGCCGTTGCCGGTGGCATCTGCATGATCGCGCGACCCGTGGTGGATTTACCGCACCCACTTTCGCCAACAATGCCCAACGTCTCGCCGCGAGCGATGTCAAAACTGACCCCGCTCACAGCCTGAACCCGAGGCGCCCGACCCGACCCGAATATCACTTCAAGGTCGCGAACCTGCAGGACGGCATCGTTGAGTTCGCGCAAGTGGGCGTGGCCCGCACCGCTCATTGCCTTCCCCTCACATGCACACCGGTTGCCACCAGTTCTTCTTCACGCTCGACGAACTCAGCGGAGCCCACTGGATACCAACATGCATACACATGATCGGGATTCTCGGTGGACTGTAGCGGTGGGGCCTCGACATGGCACTTCTCCCGCGCATAGGCGCACCGCGGCGCAAAACGGCATCCGGATGGTGGGTCGATGAGGTCCGGCGGCCGGCCGCTGATGGCGTGCAGTCGAGTGTGTGGGTCATCATCCAGTCGCGGAATTGACCGCAGCAATGACCGCGTGTACGGCATCTTCACATTTGCGAAGAGTTCATTCGTCGGCGCACGTTCGACGATCTTGCCCGCGTACATAACCGCTATTTCATCAGTGTGCCCTGCGACAACGCCGAGGTCGTGAGTTACGAGGACAACCGCCATGTTGCGGTCCTGCCTCCGCTCGGCGATGAGATCCAAGATTTGTGATTGGACTGTCACGTCTAGGGCGGTCGTCGGCTCATCAGCAAACAAGATGGCGGGGCCACACGACAGAGCAATCGCGATGACGACGCGCTGACGCATTCCGCCCGACAGTTCGTGTGCGTATTGCCGTAATCGCCGCTTTGGTTCGGGGATGCGAACCTCTTCAAGAAGTTGCAGCGCGGTGTCACGCGCATCAGATCTCGACATGCCGAGATGAATCCGCAGCGGTTCCGCGATCTGCTCACCGATCCGCATCACTGGGTTAAGAGAGACCATTGGATTCTGGAAGACCATCGACATTTCTTGACCCCAGAAGCGGCGCATACTTCCCACGCTTTTCCCAACAAGTTCGTGGCCCTCGTAGCGAACTGAACCCTCACGGTGAGCGGTCGACGGCAGCAAACCCATAATCGAGCGTGACAGCACGGTCTTGCCGCACCCGGACTCGCCAACAATCCCCAGCGACCGACCCTTGTGAATGTTGAGGTCCACACCATCTACGGCTCGCACCAATCCCCGTTCGGTGGCGAACAAGGTTCTCAACCCACGAACCGACACGAGTGGTTCAGGTCCACCCCGAAGAGACGCTTGGGTCTGGCTCACAGGGTGATGTCCTTTACGTCGAAGTAGTCACGTAGACGATCGCCAGCGTAGTTAAGGGCAAGCACTGTTAGGAACAGCATTGAAATCGGTCCGAAGGAGATCCATGGGGCGCGTTCAAGGTCTCGAGTTCCGGCGCCAAGAAGAATCAATTTCCCCCATGTCACTCCCTCGTCAACTGACAACCCGAGAAAGGCGAGTCCTCCTTCGGCCACGATTGCAATTGCCATACCAAGCAGTGAGAGGGCCGCCATCGGTATAACGACATTGGGAAGCAACTCTCGTACGATGATCCGCCGATTGCTCGAACCAATTGCTCGGGCCGCGGTTACAAAATCTCTCTCAGCGAACACCAGTGTGGAGGCACGTGCAAGACGACCCACTGGTGCAACGCCAAGAATGCCCAGGGTGATCGCAATCGTTGCCAAGCCACGGTCCAACAGGGCAGTGATAAGAATTGCCAAGATCAAACCGGGGAATGACAGCAGGATGAGCATCACAATCGATGCAATTCGATCGGTCCACCCGCGAAAATAGCCGGACAGAACGCCAAGTGTCCCGCCAAGAATAATTCCAAAACTGATGGCTCCGAACCCGATGACCAAAGACGTTCGGGCTCCAAATATGGTCCGGGCGAAGACATCACGGGCATCTTGGTCGGTTCCAAGCCAATGGGTCGAGGACGGCCCATACGGTGGACGCGCTCCGGCCACGATGTAGTTCTCTCCTGGGTCCTTCAGCGGAAGCCATGGCGCAAAGATCGCCGCGAGAGAGATGACGATCAGCCATGAGATGCTGAGCCAGAAACCAAACCCAAGTCCACGCCGCGCGGCCGTCATCGCTTCACCCGCGGGTCAAGGAACGAGTAGAGGATGTCCACGAGGACGTTCACTAGGACAAACACAGATGTTGCAATCATCACGACAGCCAAAACAACAGGGAAGTCATCACGAATGATTGCTTCAACAATCGTCGTTCCAAGCCCAGGTATCCGGAAGATTGTCTCGACAACCAAACTGCCTCCGATCAGAGCTCCAGTATTGATTCCGAACACCGTAATGAAAGAAAAAAATGAGGGTCGAAGTGCGTGCCGCAGCAATACCTTCCATTTTGAGACACCTTTAGCGCGAGCCATCAGGATGAAATCTTCTTGTAGCGTTGTAATGAGATCGGTGCGGAGGAGACGTTGGTAGACAGCCGCCGCTGGAAGAGCGATCGTCAAAGCAGGGAGAAAGGTTTGATATATCCGTGATAGAAATGGGTCATTCGCCGTGTACGTAATCGGGAACCAACCCAATTTGATTGCGAGCAGGTATTTCAAAATAACCGCCAATGCAAAATTCGGAAGCGCGATCAGCAGAAACGATGTCACCGTCGATATGCGGTCGGCAGGGCGCCGTGCCCGCGATGCGGCGAGCAAAGCCCAGGGGATAGATATCAGAACAGCGAGCGACTGTGCCATCACCAACAGCACGGCTGTTCGGGGTGCTCGTTCTTTGATGATGTTGCTGACCGGTGGTTCGCCGGTGGAAGAGAACTGGACTCCCAGGTCTCCGCGTACAAGGTCTCCGAGCCAACGCACGTAGCGCTCCGGAAGGGACTTATCGAGGTGATATTCAGCCTCTGCGGCTTCAATCAACGCGATGCTCTTTGGATTCTCAGTATCAGCAGCGATCGGTCCAAGAATGTTGACCAAGGGGTCGCCAAGAAGGTTCATTCCTGAGAATGTCAGAGCGGAAACAGCAAGAAGCAAGCAAACTGCCAGCATCAATCGCTGAGCGACGTATGACAACATCGTTCAGTTACATCCTGTTCATTCGGCGGTCAGATACCAATGGCGGGGGGGTCAGATACCAATGGCGGGGGTCAGATACCAATGGCGGGGGATAGGGGGAGGTGCCCGCACGAGCACCTCCCCCTAATTTCGGCTCTCAGTCGAGCCAGATCGCCTCGTAGCGACCTGAACCGTTCGTCGTGCACCGCGTGGTGCTGCCTTCGGGCGTCGTCACGGCACAGGCATTATTCACGCCATCTGCGAACGCGTTCGACCAACGCGTGTGGTTGAAGTACACATACACCGCAGCGTCATTAATCATCTGTTCGGCCGTTTGGTACAGCTCAGCTCGTTCTGCCGGATCAGTTGTTGCCTGCGCGGCCAGGAGCACAGCGTCACGCTCTTCGTCGCAGTAACGGGGCCAGTTCAGCGAGACGAAACCAACTGTGCGGCAGAGCAACCACACGTTGTCAACTGAGGCTTCCGGAGCACCAAACTGCCGCCAGGTCACCACGTTGTACCCGCCGACAGCTACCTGAATGATGTGGTCGTCCTGCAGCAGCATGTCCCGCGTGACGTTGAAGCCTGCTTCGTCCCAGCCCGCGATGAGCAGGTCAGCGATACGGTCCCCGACGACTGATGGTCCAGACCACTGGAATTCCATGTTGATGCGACCATCGGTGCAGGTTGGACCTCCGGTAAGAGGGTTTGTCTCGGTTCCGGACTCCGCACAGTATTCAGCCACCAGTGCCTGGGCGGCGGGGATGTCATTTCCCCGTTGCACAACATTGGGGTTGTGGTAGGGGTTATCGCTCACGAACCGACCATTCGTCTGGGTGGTCAGATCCTCGTTAATGAGCAACTGGTACCCCTCGCGGTCGGTCGCCAGCGTGAGCGCCTCCCGGGCACGCAGATCATTGAATGGAGGAACCTCTGAGTTGATCATCGCAAATGATTCTTCTCCGGTTTCGTCAATTCGCTGATCGATACCCTCCGCACTCATCTCTTCAATAAGCGTTGGATCGGTGGTATGCATTGCGTCAATTTCGTCGCCCAGCAGCAGATCAAGACGCGTGGCTCCGTCAGTGACTGGTGAGAATTCAATGGCGTCGAGATAGACGTCGCCACCCCACCAACTGTCGTTCCGAACAAGGGTCGTGATCGAGTCTTCAGAGCGTGACTCAAACTTAAATGGACCGGTACCGACCGGACGCTGATTCAGCGTGGGGTCCTCGGCAGCGGCCGCGAGCCACGCTGGAGAACCCATCATGCCCAGCTGGCCTGTCAAATACGCCGGGAAGTAGGCGCTCGGATCAAGCAGGTTGTATTGCACCGTCAGGTCGTCAATGATCGTGATACCCGGATCACTTCCGTCGTCTCCCACCGGTGGGAAGAATGGGTTAATAGCAAGCGCTGGCAGCGCTGATGCCCGTAACGACGCGAAGTTCGCGACAGCCGCCTCGGCATTGACGGGTTCACCATCATGGAACGTCACACCCTCGCGTAGCTTGACAGTCCACTGGGTGAGGTCATCATTAGGTGTGAGACTCTCCGCGAGGAACGGAATAGCGACCCCATTTTCGTCGTATATCGCGAGGGGATCGAAGATCGCATTCAGCATCGCGTACCCAGATGCGGAGATGTTGTTCTGCGTCGGATTAAGACCGTCAACATCCGCTTCGAGGCCCATTCGAAACGTGCCGCCGAAGACAGGCTCGACATTTTCCTCAGGCGGGAGAGTCACGTCGACGAGCGTGGTCTCTGGTGCCTCCTCGGCCGGTTCCTCAGCTGGTTCCTCAGCTGGTTCCTCAGCAGGCTCTTCAGCAGGCTCTTCAGCAGGCTCCTCTGCAGGTGCTGGTGCCGGTGCCGGTTCGGCATCGTCATCACCGCCCCCACATGCGCCAGCGACGAGCGCCAGCACTGCGGCGCCTGCAGCCACTCGGCGCCAATGGTTGTTCACCTTGGACCTCATCATTCGCAATTACCCCCTTGAGCGTCACGCGGCCTCGATGCCACGCGGTGCCCAGAACCTACACCACCCGATGGCCACAAGGGGAGTGCGTGTCGCCGACTCGTACCTGACGTGGGTCCTGAATCACCGATGGTGGGTAGTATCTCGCCATGCTCGTGAGCACCCCCCGCTCGCTCGAGGAGGCCCTCGCTGCGCTTGGCGACGGATCCTGCCGGCCACTTGCGGGAGGAACCGATCTCATGGTTGCCGTCAATCACGGCCATCCGATGACGAGCGATGTTGTTTCTCTGGACCGTGTGGATGAAATTCGTGGTCTCACCCTCGATGGCGACGTCGTTCGTATCGGAGGCGCAGCCACGTGGACACTGATCGCTGACGAACCGGTGCGCAGCACCGTGCCCGCCCTTGCCCAGGCGGCACGAACGGTTGGATCGCCGCAGATACGCAACGCGGGAACCATTGGGGGCAACATTGCAACGGCCTCGCCTGCAGGTGACTCACTCGGTGTGCTGGCAGCACTTGACGCAACGGTTGAGGTGCGTTCGGCATCTTGTACCCGTCTGATGGCGATACCAGACGTGATCATCGGTCCGAAAGTGACGAGCCTCGAAGCCGACGAGTTGATCGTGGCCGTGCATGTTCCTGTGGTGCGCGGGTGGCAGAGTTATGCGAAGGTGGGAGTGCGAAATGCCATGGTCATTGCAACCGTCGGCGTGGCAACAGTCGTGAACGAAGAGGCGCGTTCGGTGTCGTTCGGACTCACATCTGTCGGCCCGACTCCGCTGCGATGCCCAGACGCCGAGGTCGCGGCATGCGAGGCCTTCTGGACACTCGATGGCACGCCCCGAACTCCAACCGCACGCGATATCGGCCACATCGCCGAACTCGTCATGGAGGGTGCCCAACCCATTGACGACCACCGCTCGAGTGTGGAATACCGACGGCACAGTGTGGGCGTTCTGGCCGCACGGCACCTGCGTACCGCGGCGCGCACACTCAGGGAGCAATGACATGAGCAAGCCCTATCAACTGCACGTCAACGGCCAGACCCTCGACGTGCCTGATCCGGTGCCAGGCGAGTCTCTAATGACGGTCCTGCGCGAACGTCTCGGCCTGCGTGGAACGAAGACGGCGTGCTCAGAAGGGGAGTGCGGTTCCTGCAGTGTGCTCGTCGACGGTGAACTGATGTGTTCGTGTCTGGTTATGGCCGCCGCCGTGACCGACCGGGCCATCACCACCGTGGAAGGTCTTGGCGACGACGGTATTTCCGACATACAGCGTGCCTTTGTGGAGTGTGGCGCCGTGCAGTGCGGGTTCTGCACCCCCGGCCTCATCGTGGCTGCTCATGCACTTCTCGACCGCCACCCAGATGCCACAACCGACACCGTCCGGGAGGAACTGGCGGGCAATCTCTGTCGATGCACCGGCTACGGGCGCATTATCGACGCGATTCACAGCGTGGCCATCGCGCGGCGGGGTGATCGCCCATGACGACGACCACCGACACGACCAACCAGACCGCCGGGCGCGGCGTCATCGGGGCGTCGGTGACCCGGCCTGACGGTGTGGCGAAAGTGCGCGGCGAATTCGAGTTCTCATCCGATCTGTCGGCTGATGGAGCGTTGTGGGGCGCGACCCTTCGTTCTCCATACCCGAGGGCACGGATCGTCCGTCTCGACACCTCACCGGCTCTCGGTATCGCTGGTGTGACGTGCGTGCTCACCGCGGAGGATGTACCTGGCCGTAACGCCTTCGGTCTCGTCGATGCCGATCAACCGGTTCTTGCGGTCGACGAAGTGCGGTTCGTCGGCGAGCCTGTGGCCATCGTTGCGGCGGAATCACCCGAGGCGTGCGCCGCAGCGCTTGCCGCAATCATCGTGGACTACGAGGAACTCACACCTCTCATCGATCCAGAGGTTGCCATCGATCCAGCCAGCGAGTCGATCCACCCGTCGGGCAACGTGATCCGCCACCAGCGGATCGAATGCGGTGATCCGACCGTCTCCGGCCACTTCGTGGTGGAGGGCACCTACGAGATCGGCATGCAGGATCAAGCCTTTCTCGGCCTTGAAGCGGCAATGGCGATTCCCGACCCGGGCGGGACTGGCGTCGAATTGCATGTCGCCACCCAGTGGCTACACGAAGATCAAGCGCAGTTGGCGGCGAGCCTTGCGCTTCCTCCTGAGGCGGTGCGGCTCACGCTTGGCGGCGTCGGCGGTGCCTTTGGCGGACGCGAGGATCTCTCGCTGCAGGTTCACACGTGCATGCTGGCGTTACGCACGGGCCGGCCAGTACGCATCCACTACTCACGTCCTGAGAGTTTCGTGGGGCATGTCCACCGGCATCCCGCCAGTATCACGATGCGCCACCACGCTGACGTCAATGGCCGACTGGTGAAGATAGAGGCCAGGTTTGTCCTCGACGGTGGCGCCTATGCATCTACCTCATCAGCCGTGCTTGTCAATGCAGTGACCCACACTCAGGGTCCGTACCGCTGTGACAACGCGGTGGTCGACGGTTGGGCTGTCCGCACGAACAACCTGCCCTGCGGAGCGATGCGCGGTTTCGGAGTCGTTCAGGCGTGCATTGCGCATGAGGCGCAGATGGACAAGCTCGCAGAGGCCTGCGGCATGTCCCCGCTTGAGGTGCGACGGATCAATGCCATGGCCACCGGTGATCGCCTGATCACTGGTCAGATCGTGGAGAGCGTCGCTCCGGTGCTGCGCTGTATCGACGAGACAGATCGCCTACCACTGCCCGATGTGCCTCTCGCTCCGGCAGACCATCCCTACGGCCTGCCCGGCGGTGCCGGGCTCACCACCACTCCCTCCGATGTGGTCCGCGGTATCGGTTACGGCGTATCGATCAAGAACCTGATGTACTCCGAGGGATTCGACGACTTCTCCACCGCCCGTTGCATCGTCGACAACGGCCAGGTCACACTCAAATTTGCCACCGCTGAAGTCGGCCAGGGTTTCGTGACCATCGCCCCTCAGATTGCGCGAACAGTGCTCGGACTCGATGCGGTCGATATCGACACAATCGACACCGGGGTGGGATCTGCGGGCTCGACGTCGGCATCACGTCAGACGTGGATGAGCGGCGGCGCGGTCGATGCGGCGTGCCGCAAGGTCCGCGAGAAAATCCTAGAGGCTGCCGCAGCGCAGATGGGTGGCGCGTCAGTCGAGTACACCGTGGACAACACCGATGTGGTGCACCTCGGCGACGGACGACGGATGCCGGTCGTGGACATCGTGCGCGACAGGTTGTACGACGAAACGGTGGAGTATCACCACCGCCCGACCGTGCCACTCGATCAGAGCGGGCGTGGTGACTGCCACACCGCCTTCGCCTTTGCAGCCCATCGGGCAGTGGTTGACGTCGATGTGGAACTCGGCTTGGTGAAAGTGATCCAGATCGCAACAGCGCAGGACGTCGGACGTGCGCTGAACCCTCTGTCGGTCATCGGACAAATTGAAGGTGGTATCGCCCAAGGTCTCGGCCTCGCCGTCTACGAAGAGATCATCATGGACGGTGGCCACATCAGGAACGCATCGTTCACCGACTACCTCTTGCCCACCATCGCCGACATGCCGCCGGTGGAGATCGCCCTGATCGAAGAACCAGACCCCCAAGCCCCACTCGGAGCAAAAGGGGTAGGTGAACCCCCGTGCATCTCTGTCACCCCTGCGGTGATCGCCGCCATCCGCGATGCCATCTCTCAAGTGCGGCCAGGCCCGGTCGACCTGCCCCATATTCCCGTCCGGCCGATGGACATCGTGCGAGCGGCACGAGGCGAATCCTTGTCGCGCGCCATGGCCGACTAGGTTGGAATCCATGAGCGACGAGCGCGAGATCCTCACCTGGGAACTGTTCGGGGTCGCATCCCGCGAACTCGCATCCATGGTTGCCGACGATGGCTATGACCCGTCGATGATCCTCTCGATCGCACGTGGTGGTCTCCTCATCGGCGGAGCGATGGGGTACGCCCTCGCCGTCAAGAACACATACACGATGAATGTCGAGTTCTACACCGGTGTCGATGAACGCCTCGAGGTGCCCCGCATCCTCCCGCCGGCCCCCGATTTTGTCGACCTTGCCGATGCGAGGATCTTGATCGTTGACGATGTCGCCGACACAGGCCACACGCTCAAGAGCGTGCAGGAATTCTGCGCTGGCAAAGTGGGGGAGGTGCGCACAGCGGTGATTTATGAAAAATCGCACTCGGTTGTTCAATGTGATTACGTCTGGCGACGAACCGACCTGTGGATCAATTTCCCATGGAGCGACAAGCCACCGGTCACCAACCGCGCCGACGCGGTACTTGATGCCTGAGGCCTCGCCTTAGATCCCGAGTCTGGCGCGCAGGCGCGATGGCGGAACCACCGCGGACACCGCCGCACCGCATGGCACAACGATGAGGGGGCGGTGTGGGTCTATTCGATCCAGCACCGACACCAACAGGTCCTCGGGCCGCGCCACCACCACCGAATCCCAACCGGTCATGATGTCGGCGAGTAGGACATCGTCCGCTTCCGCGACCGGGACACGATCAAGGTCACGTTCGACAACGAATCCCACATGGGATCCGGGCCCATCGCTGATGGCCACTATCTCCGCCGCACCAAGACGGGAGCGTTGAGCACGCATCTGAGCGACCGTGGTATCCGGCCGCGCCTCCGCGATGCCCCACCACATCAACTCACTTAGGCGAACGTCACTGACCTCCGCTCGTAAATCAGCGGCCGCAACCTCGACCCGCGCACTCATCGCAATAAACACTCCGACAACGATGATCATCGGTGAGGAGAAGCCGCGGAGCGACGCCAGCACGCCCACCCCAGCGACCAACCATCCAACGACGATGCCAATACGTGCGGCCTCACGCATTGCTCGGATCCGATCGCCATGGCGCGACCATCGCCACGCACGCACAACTCGGCCTCCATCAAGTGGCGAGCCGGGCAACATGTTGAACACCCCGAGCGCGATATTCACCGCTGCTAACCACCCTGCGAGCGATGCCCACTCCCAGCCGATTCGGCCGCGCAGTAAGAACCACACCGCTGCACTCAACATCCCAACGGCCATCGAACTTGCCGGACCAGCGGCGGCAATAGCTGCTTCTGACCGAGGCGTAGGCGCCTCACGCTCCAGTCTGGCCAGGCCGCCAAGCGCCCACAGGTCAATCGATATTGTTCCGATTCCGTAGCGACGTGCGGTCAGCGCGTGCCCAACCTCGTGAGCCACAATCGACCCCACGAAACCAAGGACGCCGACCAGTGCCGCCGCAATACCGAGCGCGCTGGACAGGCTGGCTGCCAGCACACCGGCGATGATGAGAAGACTCCAGTGCACGCGCACCGGTGTGCCAGCAAGGCGACCGATGGACAAGGTGGCGCCCATTAGATTGTGATCTGCTGTGGTGGCATCGTTGCGCCATACATCGCGTCATGGCCGGTGATCGCCGCCCACCGGCGGGTTCCGAACTCGAAGTGCCACCACTCACAGTGGAGCACGATGAATCCGGCAGAGCGCATCAGCGCAACAAGCCATCGACGGGCGTTGCGGTTGACATCGTCGTGGTCCTCAAGCGCCGCAGTGTGAGCGGAATCCCAGAAGGCATCAAAAGGTGTCCCCAGCGACAACGGAATGCCATGCCACGACAAGGTGAGGTCGACCGAGCCACCGGTGAGATGCGGGGGAGGGGTGCGGGGGTCGGTGGACGGGGGCGCCAAGAACCCAGGCGGAAGGTGCGGGTCTGCGTAGGCAACATCGAACAACTCAGCTTGCAGTTCCACCGGGCGCCATGCGTCAAAGATGTGGAGCCCCCACGGTGACGGAAGATTCTCCGCCACATCACACAACCGATCAGCCACCGACGACCGGACAAGCACCGTCGGATGTGCAGAGGCCCACCCGGCCCGACTGTACGCCGGGACCATGGACAACTTCGGATGGCGGGGGACGACGAGCGGCTCATCAGAATCACGCTCGACCACGGCACCGTCTGGATCAACCAGAGTGCCAATTGCCGGTGCGGCGGGTATTGAACGCTCAGGAATATTGAGGTCGGCCGGCGCCACACTGCGGGTCCATTGGGCGAAACCGTCCACCAACCCAACGGTAGTCTCAGGACGTGGTTCCGGCATCGCACAGCTCCCCGTTGCACAGTGCCGCTGGTGCGACACCAAAGCACTCGGTCGACGTCGTCGTCGTCGGAGGTGGTCATAACGGGCTCATCTCCGCGGCGCTGACCGCCCGATCTGGATTAAGCACCGTGCTCGTTGAGGCCCGTGACACCATCGGCGGGTGTGCCAGCACCGTGACCGACCTCGGCGCGCGTTTCAACATCTGCAACTGTGACCACAACATGATCCGGGCACTGCCGATCATGGACGAACTTGATCTGGCCTCTCATGGGCTGCGCTATATCGAGACGGAAATCTCCAGCATCCATCTGGCCCATGGCGAGACCACTGCATGGCCGTTCTTCCACGACACGGAACGGCATCTCGATGCTCTCGGTCAGGTCCACCCCACCTGGGTGCCGCAATATCGGCGCTATCTCGACGATGCCCTTCCGGTTGCTCGACTGGCGATCGACATGGCTCGCACGACACCGTCGACAGCATTGATGTTGCGCCGAGTGGCTGGCCTTCGCGGCAGAGGCGCACGGCGCCTACTCGCATGGAGCCGATCCAGTGCTGCCGACGTCTTGCGATCATATTTCGATGATTGGCGCATCTGGATGCCGGCGGTGTCCAATGGGCCAACCGTCTGGGGTGTGAGTCCAGAGACACCCGGCACCGGTCTTGCAGCTGCCTTATATGCCACCAAACACATCAATCGCACGGGCCGACCAGTGGGTGGTTCTGGTGCGCTGACCGACGCCATCGAGGCATCGTTTCTTGCGGCCGGGGGCACGGTCATCACATCTCGGATGGTCGAGCAACTCGTCACCGATTCAGGCGGCGTGCGGGGGGTATGTCTTGACGATGGCTCCACGATTACCGCGCGCGCTGTGGTTGCGGCCTGCGATCCACAGCGGGTATTCGTCGACTGGCTCGACGACCCGACGGGGGAGCAGGACTGGCCATCTGCGGCTCGCGAAGAGATCGGCGACTGGCGGTCGCAACCGGTGCACGACGGGTACGAGTCGAAAATCGACGCAGTCATCTCGTCGCTACCGAGCTACCACCACGCCGATCAACTCCGCGAGGTGGTCGGTGAGGCTGATCTCTGGTCGCCGACCACGGTGATCCACCCGACGCCCGAGGGTCTCGCCGACGCTCACCGACGTCGCACCACCGGCGACGTCGCGTCACTACCGACCATGCTGTTGAACATTCCCAGCGTTGCCGATGCCGACATGCAGCTCTCACCCGATGAGCACGTCCTCAGCCTTGAGGTTCTCTTCACCCCGTACACCCATGACTGGTCCCGCAGCGAGGAGCCCGCCCGGTGGCTTGAACTTCTCAGCGGCCTGTGCGAGTCGGGCACCTTGCAGGTTGACCGGTGGCGCGCAATGACTCCTGACCGGTACGAACGGGAGTTCCAGATGCATCGTGGTCACACACCCGCATACGCAGGGTCGCCACTTGCCACACTGATGGGTCGGCCTCGACCCACTACCCGCCATCGCAGCAAGGTTCCGGGCCTCTACCTTGGCGGAGCTGCGGCGTATCCAGGCGCTGGCGTCTTTGGTGGTGCGGGTCGCAATGCCGCACGTGCGGTCATTCGCGATCTCGGTCGCTGACCCAAGATGTCCTAGAGCCCAGTCGAGAACAGGCGCGTTGAAACCCGAGGCGAACGTCGCTCGACACCATCGAGTTCTGGGCACCAGACACGCGAAGGGCCGGCACCCGTAGGTGCCGGCCCCGCGTTGAATGATCTAACCGATCAGAAACTGTGCGTCGCTCAGAATCCGATGCTGGTGTCGATGTACTCGTTGGTCACGATGTCGGCAGGGGCCAAGCCCTCCTCGAACTCCAGACCGGCCAGAGCGATGTTGTCGATCATCTCTTGGATTCGGTCAGTGTCCATGTTGCCAACAATCGCGTCCGGACCGTTGCCGACCAAGCCAAACTCAGCCATCGCGCCAGCCGCATACTCCGCGTTGCCCGCGGTGTACACCCAGCCATCATCAAGCTGCTCGTTGACATCCAGAATCACCGCGTTCGCACCCGCCGGATCACCGTGGTAGCTCACAACCGATTGCTGGAAGATCGGCACCAATTCCGTCAGACACGCATCCATCTCCTCCTTATCAGAAGGCTTGATCGCAATCGTCTGGCTGTAAATCGGGAAACCGTTGTCGTTCAACAACGTGAACGCAACATCTTTACCCCACTCCTCAAAGGTGTTCTTGTAGGAGTACGGCTCCGACGACGCGAACCCCTGCTGAGCAATCTTGCCCTGCTCGGCAATGAACCGCGCCGGCGTCGCGTCATACGACGGATCGATCTGATCCTCACTCAACACACCCAACGCCACGAACACATCGGCATAGGTCTGACCAGCAAAGATGTTGATCGTCACACCCAGATCACCAAGATCCGACAGATCCTCCACATCTGGATACGTCTCCGGATCCCACATGATCATCTGCGGGTTCTTCTCCAACGGCGCCACCACCGACAACATCGGTGTGTCCTGGAACGTCAGGATCTGCGCATCGGTATTCGCATACGCCAGATGCACCGAATCATCGCTGTAGATGATCGACGACGGCGACGAGAAACCAATTGCCGGGCCACCCTCACGGATCTCAAAATCAATCCCGAGATCAACACCGTCCAACACCATTGGACCAACAGTCGCGCTGCGACCCTTCTCCACGGTGTAACCCTCACCGATCAGGTTGTACAGAGCACCATGCTCAGACTCCGCATGCCAATCCGTCTGGATCACCAACGGCGACGGACAAATATCAGCCAAGCTGACCTGTTCGGCCTGCTCGACCGGGAATCCGATGCTGGTGTCGATGTACTCGTTGGTCACGATGTCGGCAGGGGCCAAGCCCTCCTCGAACTCCAGACCGGCCAGAGCGATGTTGTCGATCATCTCTTGGATTCGGTCAGTGTCCATGTTGCCAACAATCGCGTCCGGACCGTTGCCGACCAAGCCAAACTCAGCCATCGCGCCAGCCGCATACTCCGCGTTGCCCGCGGTGTACACCCAGCCATCATCAAGCTGCTCGTTGACATCCAGAATCACCGCGTTCGCACCCGCCGGATCACCGTGGTAGCTCACAACCGATTGCTGGAAGATCGGCACCAATTCCGTCAGACACGCATCCATCTCCTCCTTATCAGAAGGCTTGATCGCAATCGTCTGGCTGTAAATCGGGAAACCGTTGTCGTTCAACAACGTGAACGCAACATCTTTACCCCACTCCTCAAAGGTGTTCTTGTAGGAGTACGGCTCCGACGACGCGAACCCCTGCTGAGCAATCTTGCCCTGCTCGGCAATGAACCGCGCCGGCGTCGCGTCATACGACGGATCGATCTGATCCTCACTCAACACACCCAACGCCACGAACACATCGGCATAGGTCTGACCAGCAAAGATGTTGATCGTCACACCCAGATCACCAAGATCCGACAGATCCTCCACATCTGGATACGTCTCCGGATCCCACATGATCATCTGCGGGTTCTTCTCCAACGGCGCCACCACCGACAACATCGGTGTGTCCTGGAACGTCAGGATCTGCGCATCGGTATTCGCATACGCCAGATGCACCGAATCATCGCTGTAGATGATCGACGACGGCGACGAGAAACCAATTGCCGGGCCACCCTCACGGATCTCAAAATCAATCCCGAGATCAACACCGTCCAACACCATTGGACCAACAGTCGCGCTGCGACCCTTCTCCACGGTGTAACCCTCACCGATCAGGTTGTACAGAGCACCATGCTCAGACTCCGCATGCCAATCCGTCTGGATCACCAACGGCGACGGACAAATATCAGCTAGGACACCGTCGGCGACCGGTTCGGCGACCGGTTCGGCGGCCGGTTCCTCAGCAGGTTCGCCAGCGGGTTCCTCCGCCGCTGGGGCAGGTGCGGCCGTGGTGTCGGTCGCATCGTCGTCCCCACCGCAGGCCGCAGCGACCAGCGAAAGGGCGAGGACTCCACTTAGGAGTCGTCGGGTACGGGTTGATGTCACTGTGCTCCCCCTCGGAGTGTGATGTGGATGGATTGTTAATTGGCTGGATGGATGGGACAGATTCAGATTGTGTTGGTCAGTCGTTCGGGCCAGAGGAGTCGTGCCATTTGCCGATGGCAACACCTTGCAACCAACCGAAGAACAAAAAGACGACCACGCCGAGTGCGGAGGACATGATCACTGCGGCCAGGAGTTCCTCGCCTTCGAGGCGGCTCGAATAGCGCTTCAGCAGCTGTCCGATGCCGACCGCTCCCTGGCCGAAAAAGTAGTCGCCGACGATGGCGCCGATGACCGACAGTCCAGCCGAGATACGTAAACCAGCAAAGATCGCTGGCTGGGCTGCGGGGAACATCAACTTGCGCAGTCGGGTGAGGCGTGAGGCGTGATGCAACGTGAACAAGTCGTGCATACCACGCTCCGCCGACTGCAGACCGAAGAGCGTGTTCACGATGATCGGGAACAGCGAAATGATGACGCAGACGGCGATCCGCGATGTCGTGCCGTACCCCCACCAGAACCCGATCAAGGGAACGATCGCCAGAATCGGAATGGCCTGCAGCATCACCATGTAGGGAAATACTGCTCGTTCGACGATCTTGGTCTGGCTCATGATCGTCGCGAGGAAGAATCCGATGCAGATCGATATGCCGAGGCCGATCAGCGCCACCCGGGTGGAACTCCACAGAGCCAGCAGGATTTCGGAGAAGTGGTCCCAATCAAGGAAACCCACCTGCAGAATCTCGTGCGGCGGACGCAAAAGGAATCGTCGCTCCGGTGTCAGAAGGCCGTACGACACGTAGTACCACGCGCCGACGATCGCCGCACCCAGGATCAATGGCGGCAGGAACTGGAGGGCGACCGAACCAACGGTGCGGCGCGGACGTGCACGGCGAACCGGGGGCGCGTCAACCGGAGCGGCATCACCCGAGGCATCGGCACCCGGCGTTGCAGTTGTGGACAGATCATCGATGCTCACTGGTGGGACCCCCTCAGTTCCTTGGAGACCTCGCCGCACAGCACAGCGAACTCTGGGTCGAATCGAAGTTCGGGATGGCGCGGATAGTCGAAGGGCACATCGAACTCGGCGACAATTCGCCCGGGACGTGCCGACATGACGAGGACGCGTGTCGACATGAACACGGCCTCGGCAATGGAGTGCGTGATGAATAGCCCGGCGAACCCTTCGGTTTGGAAGAGGCGCTGGGTCTCATCATTCAGGTGTTCTCGCGTGATCTCATCGACCGCACCGAAGGGTTCATCGAAGAGGAACACCGGCGGCTTGAGCGTCAGTGTTCGTGCGAGCGACGCGCGCATCTTCATACCCCCGGACAACGAGCGTGGATAGTGCCCTTGGAATGAGGTCAGCCCGACCGTGTCGATAGCCTCGAGCGCCAAACGTCGACGCTCGGCCTTGTCGATGCCGTGAAGTTCTGCGAGCAGTTCGACGTTGCCCAGAACATTTCGCCAGGGGAGCAGCGTTGCGTCCTGGAACACGTAGCCAAGTCGCTCACGATCCACTGTCACGGTTCCGGCGGTTGGTTCGAGCAGGCCGGAGGCAATCTTCAACAGAGTTGATTTGCCGCATCCTGACGGACCCACGATCGTAACGAATTCACCGCGCGCAACGCTGAACGACGCCTCGCGGATCGCTTCGGTTCCGTCAGGAAATGTCATACCGATCCCGTTGAAGGCCAGGGAGTCGGTGCGGGTGGTGTCCGTTGCGGTCATCGCATCCCACCCTGTGTAAGCGACGCCGGGAGCCGCCGACGACTGATCAACATCATGGCGGTGAACCTAGTCGCTCGTCACAAGCCGTTTGGCACCCCTGGGGCCCGGTGTACAACAAGTACACATCTCGTTAACACAACGGATGCCGCCCCAGCGTGGCCACATGCCCCCGCTGAGTGGAGATCATCTTTCCGCAGCCCAGGCGGGCACCCATCGGTCGCCAGCGCCGCCCGACACCACATGGGTCATGATCGCCTCGCTGCCTACTACATGAAGGAGATACGCACCTGGCTCGGAGCTATATGCCGTGCCACCGGAGCCGAGATCCAACCACACTTGGGCGGCGGTGCTCGGCGCACCGACGGCCACCACACCGCCCACCACAGTGGTGCAATGGCGGTGGAGGTGACCGCTCCACACGGCCTCAACATGGGGTGACCGGGACAGAATCTCCACCTCCTCCTGCGCGCCGTCCAACCCATATACGTCCATGAACCCAACGCCGGATGCAAAGGCTGGGTGATGTTGGATGACGACCGTGCGCACGGCGCGATCCTCGTTAAGGGTGTGTTCAAGCCATGCGAGGTCGCTCGGCGTGAGCTGTCCATCGTGACGGCCCGGCACGGTGGTGTCGAGAACTACCAGACGTGGCCCTCCCGACGACACCAACGAGTCAATCGTGTAATTCACGGCGGCGTCAGCGCTGACGCCGATCTGAGGTGTGATCGACCCAAAGACAGATCGGAAACCTTGACGATCGTCATGGTTGCCCATCACCGGCACGATGGGGCAGGCCAGATCTTCAAGAGCGGGGGCGATCAGATCAGCGAGGTGGGCGTACTGTTCGTCACGACCATCGTTGACAAGGTCGCCACTGAGCACCACTGCGCCGAGGCGGTCTCCGTGAGCTGCGAGACCACGAAGCGCTGCGCTCAAGCAGGCCGCAGTATCGACACGACCCTCCATGGACCGACCCGGTTCGAAGACATGAGGATCGCTGAGTTGCGCGATGATCACAGTTGAACCGTAGCGGTTGCACGCTCGACCGATTGGTGGTCAGCGCCCGAAGTCGAAGGCGGCGATCTCCGCCATCTGCTCGCATAGGGAAGTGACCGCTCGTTCGAACAATTCGGCACCTAATTCGGCGGACGCACCGGTGGGGTCGCCAATCACACCATCATCAAAGAAGTCGTTGGACAGCCACCCGAACGACACGCTGCCGCCGAATCGAACGTGCCGGTTGTCTGCGAGTGCCTCGGGCACCCACCGGCGAGCGTGTTCCATACGCGCCTCGCCCGGCCGGAGATGCATGAAGACCGATGTCTCGTTCAGACCACCGTGGATGCCCATGCCCAACTCATCCTCAGTCGACGTCCCGCCGTAGGCAGGTGGCAGCGACGGGTGAACACAGAACGTCTTGAACCCGAACTGCAGTCGCAACTCGCGCAGGGCGGTGGTGAGCAGAGTCGTGTTACCACCGTGGGCATTGAGCAAGACAAAACGTTCGACACCCGTCGTTGCCAAGGATCGCCCGATGTCGCGCAGCACCGACATCATCGTCTCGGACGACAACCACAACGTGCCCGCCGACCAGGCATGCTCATTGGACTTCGATACCGACAGAGTCGGCAATAACCAGATGTCGAACTCGTCGCCGACACGATCCACCACCGCCGTTGCGGCCTCGTGCGCGATCACATGATCGACGGACAGAGGTAGATGCGGGCCATGCTGCTCAACCGCGCCAATCGGGAGCAGCACAATCGATGACGGCCGCACGCGCTCGGCGATCTCAGGCCCGGACAGATCTTCGTAGCGTCGACTCACGACGTCCAACGTACCGCGTCGCAAGATCCACCTACGATGACACCATGAGCGTCACCTCCCAACCACGCGTCGACACACTGATCGACAACGCACTCTGCCCTGATGGACGCGCGGCACGAATCTTGGTGAACGCCGAGGGGGAGGTCATCGACATCGTCACCCCAGAGTCGAACGTCACCGCCGGCACCGTTCACGACGTGGAGGGCCGACTGGTGGTCCCGGCCATGGCAGACCCTCATGCCCATGTCGACAAAGCCCTGACCGCCGACGTTGCACCCAATGCCACCGGCGATCTGCGCGGAGCGATCGACGCCTGGATTGCGGCGGAGACCGCGGGTCTGTTCACCCACGACGACATGGTCGACAGAATCCGCCGGTCACTACGCCAGTCGCTCATGGCCGGATGCCTCTCGGTGCGTAGCCATCTGAACATCGGAGGTCGCGTCGGGATCACCCACCTCGAGGCAGCCTTTGCCGCCGCCTCCGATTTCCGCGAACTCATGGACATCCAATTTGTCGCGATGAGCCACAACCCAAGTATCGGGCCGGGATCAGAGCACAACGTCGAGGCGATCAACGGCGCCATCGCAGCGGGAGTCGAGGTCATCGGTGGCTGCCCACATCTCGAGCCCGATCCTGCCGCCGCCGTGGCCGCTGCACTCGACCGCGCCGAGGCAACTGGCCGACCGGTCGATCTTCATACCGACGAAACCCTCGATGCCCGCGTGCTGACCCTCGAACTGCTCGCCGCCGAGACCGCACGTCGGGGGCTTGGTGGGCGTGTCGCCGCCAGCCACTGTGTCAGTCTCGGCATGTGTGATACCGCAACTCAGCAGCGTGTTGCCGACGCAACGGCGGCTGCCGGGGTGGCTGTCGTGGCGCTGCCACAGACAAACCTGTACCTCCAGGGGCGCGATACGCCCACGGCGACTCCTCGGGGGCTGACGGCGGTGCATGCTCTGCGGGCCGCAGGGGTCACCGTCGCCGCGGGGGCCGACAATGTGCAGGACCCCTTCAACCTGGTCGGCCGCAATGACCCTCTCGAGACCGCGGCATTGATGGTGATGGCCGGGCACCTTCTGCCCGGTGACGCTTTCGCGTGTGTATCGGCGGCCGCGCGCCGCACCATGGGACTGCCCGCTGCGGGGCCCGCTCGGGGAGCCGTTGCCGACCTCGTGGCACTTCCATCGGCAACCGTGCGTGCAGCCGTTGCGGATGCACCCGTTGACCGAATGGTGTTCCGCCGAGGGCGGTTGGTTGCTGATACGCGGATCACACGCACCGCGGTGATCTGAGCGGACTGCCTCTGCCTCAACTCAGCAGCTCACCACCACCCCTGTCGTAGGCTTATGGCCATGGCGCAACGGATGGCCCTCTACCTGCAGGACAAACATCCCATCGATTACGAGATTGAGATGGCGATGTATGCCGAAGAGCGTGGCTTCACCGAAATCTGGCAGGCCGATACCCGGCTGGCCCGCGACTGCGTGGTTCTAATGTCGGCACTGTTGACCCGGACGTCACGTCTGCGCATCGGGTCGGGGGTGCTGCCGATCTGGACACGCAACCCAGCAGTGATCGCCGCAACATGGTCCACCATGTGGGAGTTGGGTGGCACCGTCGACGGCCAGAGCCGCGTCATGTGCGGTATCGGCGCATGGTGGGAACCGATTGCATCACGAGTAGGGGCCGAACGACGGCGCCCACTCGCTGCGATGCGTGAGCATGTCGAGGCACTTCGTGCCCTTTTCACGATGGACGAGGTGACATACGACGGTGAATTCGTCCAACTCGACCGCGTGCGCCTTGATGTCGCTTACGGCGATACCGGACCACGCGACATCCCGATCTACATCGGCGCGACCGGACCGAAGATGATGTACCTCACCGGCGAAATATGCGACGGCGCCGTGCTCAACTACGTCGTCCCCACCGAGTACATCGCCAGCGCGGTCGACCAACTCGCGGCCGGTGCTGCTGCGGCGGGCCGAACGATTGATGAGGTCGACCGACCCGAACTCATCGTGTGCTCACTCTCCGATGACGACCCCGCCGAGGCGATGATGACCGCGAAATCGTTGCTGGCCTATTACCTCGGCACGGAGCCGCACATCATGGAGGCAAGCGGCGCCGATCCAGAGTTGGTTGAACGTGTACAACAGGTCGTGGGATGGCCGGCCACAGAAGCGGACTACCGCCGTGCAGCCCATCTCATCGGTGACGATCTGGTGCGCTCGGTGATGGCCGTCGGCACATCTGATGAGTGCCGCGACAAGGTGGCCGAATACATCGCTGCAGGGGTGACCTGCCCGATCCTGTATCCGATGATGGACGACGTCAAACCGGTCATCGACGCGTTCGCCGGATGGGAGCCGTGACTTCCGCCGCGCTCAGCGAACTCGGCATTGTCACCGTCGACGACGACCACACCGTCGTCGACCGCGGTTGGCTGGTGGTGGACGCCGGATACATCACACACATCGGCGAGGGCGAGCCCCCACAGGACATCATCTCCAATGTCGACGAGCACCTGCCGCTTCCAGGACACGTCGTGATGCCGGGAATGGTGAATGCCCACACCCATCTGTTCCAGACCCTGTTCCGCGGGCTTGCCGACGACCTGGCGCTTCTCGACTGGCTCGAGCAGTGCATCTGGCCCGGTGCTGGCCATATGGACGCCGCAACGGCAAGTGCGGCAGCCATGGTGGGTCTGGTTGAGAACCTGCGCAGCGGTGTGACAACCGTGATCGACCACCAGTACATCCACCCCGGTGCCGATGCCGACCAGATCGATGGCGCCGTCGCCCAAGCTGCCAACGCCCTCGGGGTGCGGATGTTGCTCGCCCACGGATGGGCCGACCGCAACTATCACCCGCCATTGACCTCCGACGGCGCCACGGTGAGTCGTCGCCTCGACACCCTCGCTCACGTCTGGGACGAACACGACCTGATCCAGGTGGAAAATGGCCCGCTCATCCCATGGGGCTGCTCCGATGAGGCCATCCAGTCCAGCGTCGACACGGCGCGCCGGTTGGGACTCGGCACCCATATCCATTGCGCCGAAACACGGATCGAAGTCGACATGAACATCTCAGAACGAGGGGATCGCCATGTTCCATGGCTGCACCGCCTCGGCGTTCTTGGCCCCGACGTCCAACTCGCACATGCGATTTGGCTCGATGACCACGAACTAGATCTCATCGCCGATGCTGATGCCGTCGTCGTGCACTGCCCGGTGTCGAATATGTACCTCGCGTCAGGGGTGGCACGTGTGCTTGATATGCGGCGGCGAGGCATCACCGTCGCGCTCGCAAGCGACGGGCCCGGGTCAAATAACCGCCAGGACATGTTCGAGGTGATGAAATCCACCGTCCTTCTCCAGAAGGTTCATCACCTCGACGCGATGGCGCTACAACCAGGCGAGGCGATCCACATGGCTTGTCGCGGTGGCGCGCGGGCTGCAGGACATTCCTTTCCGGCCGGCACGCTGACCGTCGGTGCTCCCGCGGACCTTGTGGTGATCGACCTGGCGTCGGTGTTCTGCTCGCCAGTGCACCGCCTCGAGAGCGCCATCGTGTTCAATTGCACACCCGATCGTGTTCGGCACGTGATGGTGGCCGGCGAGTGGCGCCTCCGCAACGGCGTCGTGACCGGCATCGACGAAAGCCGCGCGCTTCGCGAAGCAGACACTGCCGCACGCTCGCTGATGCAGGCCGCGGGCCTACCAAGCCGCCTGGTGTAGCGTCGAGGCGTGCCCCTCGCTCGCGCCTATCACTGTCCCACAGACCTCGCTGAGGCTCTGGATCTGCTTGCCGGGCCCCGACGAGTCGCTCTCGCCGGTGGCACTGTGCTCAATGCCGACCGTACGCATGCCGACATCGAATTCGTCGACCTGCGCCGCTTGGGTCTTGACGAACTCACCGCCACTGCCGACACACTGTCGGCGGGAGCAATGGTTGACCTTGATCACCTCCGCACCGACTGCGGCGACGAACTGATCGCGGAGGCATGCCGCCGCGAACTTCCCTCCACCCTTCGCACCCTCGGCACCGTCGGCGGCACGGTCATGGCCGGTGGCGGTGACAGCGTGCTGTTGGCCGCGATGATCGTCTCGGATGCTCAGACCACCACGGCCGACGGGGTATCTCAGCCAGTATCGGAGACGCCCACGGGGCTCGTGTGTTCCGTGACGATGACCGTGGGCGGGACGACGTCGCTGTCGGCCACCGGGCGCACACCAATGGATGCCCCCATCGTCGCCGCAGTGGGGCGCCGAATCGGCGATTCCGTCGTCGTTGCAGTGACCGGGGTGGCATCGCGTCCACACCGGATCGATCCATCCAACCCAACCGCCAACCTTGCCCCTCCAGATGATTTCCGGGGCTCGGCCGCGTATCGACTGGAACTCGTCGACATTCACGTGCGACGGGTGATGGAGGAACTGTCATGATTCCGCTGACGTTTGACCTGAACGGGGCACCACACACCACAACGTGCACCCCGCGCGATTCACTGCGCACCGTCCTCCGGCGAGCGGGCATGTTTAGCGTGCGTTACGGCAGCGACAGCGGCGAAACCGGTGCGGCTGCTGTACTGATCGACGGTCGGCTGGCCTCCGCAGATGTGGTGCTCGCCGCGCAGATCGATGGACGTTCGGTCATGACCCTCGAAGCGTTGAACACCTCTGCGGAACTTCACCCGATTCAAGCCGCCTTCGTCGCCGTTGGAGCGTTTCAGTCGGGCTACTCGGCAGGAGCGATGATCCTTGGCACGCTCGCCCTCCTCGAACGCGACCCCTATCCAAGCGAGGCGGCTATCCGCGACATGCTCTCGGGCGTCCTCGATCGGGAAACCGCCTACGTAAAACCCGTTGAGGCCATCAAGCGAGCGGCCGCCGTGCTTCGTGGCGAGTCACCCGACGCCTTCGAACCCCTCGTAGTGGCACCGATGGCCGATGGAGATGATCTGCCGGCATACGACCCGAGCGCCCAACCCCCGGTCGGCCCATCAGCGGTGCCACGACTTGTTCCATCGCGCGATGTTCCAATCACCGATGTCGTTGGGCGACCGGAGATCAAAGTCGACGCCGTTCGCCTCGCCAAGGGCAACCCGGCATTCACCGACGACGTCGAACTTCGCGGGATGCTCTACGCGAAGGTGCTCCGCAGCCCACATGCGAATGCGCGCATCACCGCGATCGACGACGCTGCGGCCCGCGCCCTGCCCGGCGTGCACGCGGTACTGCACTACGGCAACACCCCCCGCATCAAGTACGCCTCTGGCGGGCAGAGTTGGCCAAATCCCCATCCTCACGACCAGGTGAGTTTCGATGATCGCGTCCGCCACGTTGGCGACCGCGTCGCTGTTGTCGCAGCCGAATCGATCGAGATTGCCGAGGAAGCCTGCGCGTTGATCGAGGTCACCTATGAGCCCCTCCCATGGGTGCTCGACGAACTCGACGCCCTCGCCACCGGGGCCCCGGTGATCCACCCCGAGCCCGACACCGAACACATCCACGATCGCGAGCGCAACATCGTCCACCACATCGAGGCGAATCGTGGCGATGTCGACATGGCGATCTCCGAGGCCGAAGCCAACGGTCACCGCGTCTTCGAACAGACATTCCGCGTCCACCAGGTGCAGCAGTGTCCGATCGAACCACACATCTCCATCGCATGGCTCGACGAAGACGAGCGACTCGTCATCCGCACCGCCACCCAGGTGCCGTTCCATGCGCGCCGCATGGTGGCCCCACTCCTCGAGCGTGAGATCAAAGACATCAGAGTGATCAAACCTCGTATCGGCGGGGGCTTCGGCGCCAAACAAGAAATGCTGATCGAGGACATCGTGGGCCACCTCGCGCAGGTCACACGGCGTCCGGTGCGACTCGAACTTGACCGCAGCGAGGAGTTCATTGCTGCGCGCACCAGGCATCCCCAAACGATCACCTACCGAACGGTCGTCGACGCCGACGGGCGCTTGGTCGCCCAAGACCTCCGGATCATCGGCAACACCGGCCCATACGGCACTCATGGGTACACGGTGCAAACGGTGTCGGGTCTTCGCGGACTCACCCAGTACAACGCCCCACACAAACGATTCGACTGCGATGTCGTCTATACCAACATTCCCGTACCCGGTGCCTATCGCGGGTACGGAGCGCCGCAGGCCGAATTCGCCCTCGAAGCGCATATGGAGGACATTGCGGCCGAACTCGGACTCGATCCCATCGAGTTCCGGGCCCGCAATTGGGTGCGCGTCGGTGACGAGTTAAACATTGCGCCACATCTCGGCGAGCGAGCAGCAGCCGACGGCGAACTCGATGAGTATCCCAAGGTGATGTCCTCTGGGCTTCACGAATGCGTGGCACAGGCGCTCCGGGAGATCGGCTGGCATCGCCGTGACGACCCGTCATGGCGTGCTCCTGCCGATCGCCCGAATATCCGCCGTGGAATCGGCTTCGCCTACTGCATGCACGGCACGGCCATTCCCTTCCTCGACATGGGCGGCTGCTCGATCAAACTGAACGACGACGGTTCCTTCAACATGCTGGTCGGTGCCACCGATCTCGGCACAGGAGCAGACACTGTGCTCGGCCAGATTGCTGCTGAGGTGCTCGGGGTAGCACTCGATGACATCAAGGTGTATTCGAGCGATACCGATATGACGCCGTTTGACACCGGGGCCTACGCGTCGTCGACCACCTACATTTCGGGCACTGCAGCACTTCGGGCAGCAGAGGTCGCTCGCGAACGCATCAAGGAGCGTGCCGCCATGCTGCTCGGTGTCGCTCAGCCGTGCTCCATCGAGTTGCGTGACCGCCGCGCCTGGGCACCAGATGGATCCTCGGTATCGATGGAGGAGATCGCGCTCGATTCACTACACACCCAAGATCAAGAACAGATCATGGGCACGGCATCGCATGTGTCGCCCGAGTGCCCGCCCCCGTTTGGAGCACAGCTTGCAGAAATCGAGGTGGACGTCGACACCGGTCAGGTCACCGTTCTCCGACTGGTCATGGCCGTCGATTGCGGAGTCGCCATCAACCCGATCACGGCGTCTGGCCAGGTCGAAGGAGGGATGCTGCAGGCACTCGGGTACGCCCACTGTGAGGAATATGCATTCGACGCTGACGGACGCATGATCAACGACTCGTTTGGGCCGTACCCGATCTACCGCGCCGACGAGGTACCCGACACCACCGTGTACCTCGTCCAGACGATGGAAGATTCCGGACCTTTCGGCGCCAAGGCGGTTGCGGAGATCCCTAAAGACGGTGTGGCACCAGCAATTCGGAATGCGATTGTGAACGCTGTTGGCGTCCGCATCGACCAGCTGCCATTCACCCCAGAACGGGTGTGGGCAGCCATGCAGGGACGGTGACGATGTCCACCCAGCTCGTCCTCGGGGACTGGCTGATCGCGTCGGCCGATGAGCCGGCACGAGCCGACTGGGGTGTGGCCGTCGCCGGGACCACGGTGTGCGATATCGGCCACCATCGCGACCTGATCGAGCGTCACCCAACAGCCAGTGTGATGCGCCGACCCGGATGCGTGGTGATGCCTGGCTTCGTCAACGCGCATATCCATCTGTATGGGGTGCTGGCACATGGCATTACTCCGCACAGCCCTCCGAGCGGCTTCGACGATTTCTTGTCGGACTACTGGTGGCCACAGGTGGAAGATCGACTCGACTCGTCGATGTTGGCAACCGCAGCACGCCAGGTGTCAATTGAAGCGGCCCTCGGCGGAACCACCACGATTTTCGATATCTGCGAGGCGCCCAATGCCGTGGACGATGCACTCTGGGCAATTGCCGAGCAGGTTCGCGACGTCGGCCTGCGTGCACGGCTGTCATTCGAGGCAACGCAACGCGCTGGTGCTGACATCGCCGAACGGGCGCTACGAGCAAACCGGGCGTTCATCGATTCCTGCGACGCCGAGGACATCGTCGGCGGTGTCATGTCGTGGCATACAACGTTCACCTGCGACGCCGACTACATCGCAACCGCCCATGGTCTGGCTCGTGACGCACACGCGTGGAGCCATGCCCACTGCAATGAAGGACGACATGAGGGGGCCACGATGCGCTCCCGTCACGACTGCAGCACCCTCGAGTTCTATGACCGCATCGGTGTCCTTGACGACCAGCTCCACCTCAGCCAATGCGTCCAACTCGAACCGATCGATCTTGAACTGATGGCCGCACGCGGTGTCGCGATCAGCCACATGCCGATATCAAATTGTGAGGTCGGCGGAGGTATTGCGCCGGTCCCCGAACTCCATGCTGCTGGGGTGCGAATTGGACTCGGCAGCGACGGTTATGTGAACGACATGTTCGAGGTCATGCGGATGGCGTTCCACATCCACAAAGCTCGACTCTTAGATCCGTCCGTTGCACCTGCCCGTCAAGTCGTCGCTCATGCGACGTCGATCGGAGCAGCAAGCCTTGGCCTTGACCGCGTCGGCAGCCTTCACCTGGAGTGGGCCGCGGACCTGCAGGTGGTCTCCATGGCGACACCAACGCCAGTGACGGCCGAGAACATCTTCGACCAGATCGTGCTGTGGCGATCTGCTCGCGACGTGACCGACACCATGGTCGCGGGCCGCTGGGTCGTCTGCGACGGCCAACCCGTCAATGTCGACCGTGAGGCCGCGGCGGCGGCAACCCAAGAGGAGGCCCAGCGCCTGTGGGCGATATCGCGCTGATTCATCTGGCCGCTCGCGAGATTGACGCCGGTCGGCCCGTGGCCATGGCCACGGTGATCGCAACGTCGAGATCGGTGCCCCGCCATGTGGGAGCTCAGATGCTGGTACGAGCCGATGGGTCGATCAGCGGAACGATCGGTGGCGGCGAAATGGAAGCACGGGTGGTGTCAGAGGCTCAAACAGCAATGGCTGATGGGCGACCCAGGACCGTGTCGTACAGCCTTGTCGACCCGGGTCAAGGTGACCCGGGCGTGTGTGGCGGTGATGTGGAGGTGTATGTGGAGCCCTATCTACAACCAGCGTCGATGTTGATCGTTGGCGGGGGACATGTCGGACGTGCCGTCGCCGAGCTCGCCACCTGGTCGGGTTTCAATGCCATCGTGTGGGACGATCGCGCCGAACTACTTGCCGACATCGATGCCCGCTGCGTCACCGGTGACATTGCTGCGGCATTGCACGGGCTGTCTTTCGATGAACGATCAATCATTGTCGTCGTGACGCGCAACACGGCACTGGATATTGAGATCATGCCGACGCTGCTGGCGACGCCGTGCGCATATATTGGCGTGATGGGGAGTCGTCGCCGATGGGCGACCACCCGTGACGCCCTTGCTGCATTGGGCCACGACGATGACCAGCTCAGTCGCGTGCACAACCCGATCGGAATGGAGATCGGCGCCGAAACACCTACGGAAATTGCGATCAGCATCATCGCCGAGGTCATTTCGACCAGAGGGCATTCATGAGCGGTGTCTGCGTTGTCCGAGGCGGCGGGGATCTCGCCACCGGTGTGGTGTGGCGCCTTCGACGGATTGGCGTGCCAGTGGTTGTGACCGAGTTGGCACATCCGCGTGCCATTCGGCGCACGGTTGCGTTGTCGACCGCTGTCGACAACGGATCGGTCGTCGTGGAGGGGTTGGAGGCCGTGCACGCGGTCACCACTGATGACATTGCGGGCATTGCGGCGACGGGGCGTATCCCGGTGGTTGTCGATCCCGACCTGACACAGGTTCGCGCGGCATCACCGATCAACACGGTGGTCGATGCTCGGCTGGCGAAACATGTGGGCGATACAAGCATCGATATGGCCGACCTCGTGGTCGCACTCGGTCCTGGCTTCGCTGCGGGGCGTGACTGCCATGCGGTCATCGAAACCCAGCGAGGCCATCGGCTCGGGCGGGTCATCTGGGAGGGGAGCGCTATTGCGAACACGGGTCGGCCAGCTCCAATTGACGGGCACGGAGAGGACCGTGTTCTTCGAGCCGCTGTCGAGGGCACCGTGTCGTGGTCGTGCTCCATCGGCGACGTCGTGAGCTCTGGCACAGAACTAGGAGTCATCTCGACCCCTGATCAGATCAACCCGATCACCGCTCCGTTCACCGGAGTTGTCCGCGGGGCCATCGCCGACGGCTTTCATGTGTGGACGGGCCTCAAGATCGCCGACATCGACCCACGATGCGAACCCTCGGCCTGTTGGGAGATTTCCGACAAGGCGCTCGCCATCGGTGGAGGCGTCGTCGAGGCCGTGATGGCCCGCCGCGCGCCGTGACCAACACAATCTCCGCGAACAAACTGGCTGACATGCTCGATATCGGTCCGGGCATGCTCGTTGCGCTGGTCGGAGGCGGTGGCAAGACAACGCTCGGGCATCAACTGGTGCGTTCGCGTGGGCCGTGCAGCGTGCTGACAACAACCACCCGAATGGGCGCCCGCCAGACCGGCGGCCTCGACGTCATCGATCTCAGCACGGACGCACTGCCGAGCCGAGTGAACAGCCCCACCATGATCCACGCTGGCCTGAGGGATGGAAAGGCCCGCGGCGTCACGCCACGGTGGTGTGACGAGCAGATGGCCGCCACGCTGTGCGACACCATGATCGTTGAGGCCGACGGAGCTCGCCATCGGCCGTTCAAGGCGCCTGCCGATCACGAACCGGTGATTCCGTCGTCCAGCGACCTCGTGATTTCGGTAATCGGTGCTGACGCACTTGGTCGTGTGATCGCTGACAATTGTTTTCGACCGTTGAGAGTTGCAGCGGTCGCCGGTGTGTCGCCGTGGCAACGGCTCAGCCCCGCGATCGCCACCGATGTGCTGTGTGCTGAACACGCCGGAGGGCGCAACGTTCCGCACGGCGCGCGCCGGCATGTCGTCATTACGAAGGTGCCCGAACCAGATGTCGACAGCGCCCAACGAGAGTTAGTGGATGAGTTGGCTGACCGCCTGACGGGCCGACTCGAGGCGACATTGGTCGAATGGCATGAGCCCGTAGAGATGGCCGGACTGGACCCACACCTGCAGTGACCTCGTAGTGTCGGGCGCCGATGCAACTCGGTGTGAACCTCATCCCGCACGGCGACCCCGCGGCAACGATCGCTGTGGCGGTCGCAGCCGAACAGGCGGGCTTTACCCGGTGCCTCGTCTATGACGAAGGCTTGGCAACACATGATGTGTACGTGATGTGCACCGCCATTGCAGCGGCAACGCACACCATCCAGGTGGGACCGGGAATTACCAACCCCTACACCCGCCACCCTGCGCAGACCGCCGCTGCTGTTGCCAGCCTCGACGCTGTCTCGTCGGGGCGCGCACTATTGGGTATCGGAGCCGGTGGCAGCCTCACCCTCGACCCGCTGGGAATCGCGCGGACACGACCCTTGGGAGCAGTTGCCGAGGCCATCGCCACCACCCGTGCGCTGTGGGCCGGTCACAGTGTTGATTGCGACGGGCACCACACCTGCCGGGGAGCGAGCCTCCATGGGGCTCGACACGACATTGAGATCTGGCTCGCCGGACGCGGACCGAAAATGCTGGAGCTCGGTGCGAGATCATGCGATGGTGTGATCCTTGACTTCCTTCATCCCAGCGTCCTCGATTCAGCGGTGACGCGGATCCGTGCCGCGGCGGGGGAGCGCCGGCCACGATTGTCGTACTCGACGTCGATTGTCATGAACAACGTCGACCTGGCAGCGGTGCGGCCTCATATGACCTACCGACTCGTCGACAGCCCCGAGGAGGTTCGCGCCGAATTGGGACTTGATGACGAGACGCGCGCCGCCATCCGGGCGGCGCTCGGTCATGGTCTCGATGCAGCGGCGGCGCACGTGCGTGATGATTGGGTGACACCGTTCGTCATCGCCGGCGATGCAGCCGAATGCGCTCGCGGTGTGCGCGCTCTCACGGAACGACTCGGAATCGAGGAGTTCCTTCTGCCCGTGTTCGATATGGCCGACCCTGTCGATTACGTCCGCAGGGTCGGCGCCGCACTCAACGACTGAGCCACTCTCCGCGAGCGATGAGAACATCGCGCAGGACATCGCACGAGTCGGTCATGATGCCGTCAACCCCGAGATCCAAGAGGCGGGTCATCTCCGGTGCATCATCAATGGTCCACACATGAACGTGCATCCCCGCCCGGTGGGCACGACGCACGAATCGTGTCGTCACGACCGGGACCGGGCCCTGGCGCACGGGCACTTGGGCGGCCTGTACTCCACGCGGCGCGCGACCAGCCACCAGTGCGGCAACCTCAGCGGGAGAACACGAGGTGCACAGCGACGGCCCGAACCGTTGGCGCAAGGCGCGAAGTCGTCGCCCAGAGAACGAACCGATGCATACCCGCTCGAGGCAGTCCGCTTGCTCCAGTGCCAATGCGAGTGGTTCGACCGCATCATCGGACTTGCAGTCAATATTGAAGAGTCGATCACTAAAGGTGGAGAGAAGCTCATCAAGGCGCGGCACCTGGGCCACACCGCCGACGCGCGCGGCGGCGATCTCGGACCACGTCATGTCCGCAATACGGCCCGCGCGGTCGCATGTACGTGACAGATCGTCGTCGTGAAAGGCCACGAGAACACCGTCGGCACTGAGGTGCACATCCGTTTCGAGATATCGATACCCGAGTGACACCGCATGCGAGAAGGCCTCAAGGGTGTTCTCTGGATGGTGCGACGTACCTCCGCGATGAGCGAAGGCAAGAACTCCGTCGTGATCGAGATATGGATGGGTGGGGGAGGGCCGTCCCACCTCTAGATGCTCCGCCCAGCGGCGTCCCAGTATTCGTCCTTCAGTAGCCGCTTGTAGAGCTTGCCGGTGGGATGCCGGGGGAGTTCGGCACGGAAATCCACCGACCGCGGGCACTTGACGTCAGCGAGATGCTCGCGGCAGAAGCGGATGAGTTCACGCTCGAGTTCGGCAGCCGCGTCATCGTCAGCAGGCATCTCCATCGGTTGCACCACCGCTTTGACTTCCTCACCGAAATCGTCGTTCGGCACGCCGAAGACAGCGACATCGGCAACTGCGGGGTGGGTTACCAAGAGGTTTTCGGACTCCTGCGGGTACACGTTCACCCCGCCGGTGATGATCATGTAGGCCTTGCGGTCCGTCAGATACAAGAAGCCGTCCTCGTCCAGACGGCCGACGTCACCGAGTGTGGTCCACCCCTTCGGATGCCGTGACCCAGCGGTCTTTTCCGGATCGTTGTGATACTCGAAACTTGCGGCCCCCTCGAAGTACACCGTGCCGGCCTCACCGACAGGCGCCTCTTCGCCGTCATCATCGACGATGTGCACGGTGCAGTTGATCGGCATACCCACAGTGCCCGGATGACCAAGCCACATCTCGCTATTGCAGTACACGAAGCCGTTGCCCTCAGTGCCCGCGTAGTACTCGTGAATAACAGGACCCCACCAGTCGATCATCTGCTGCTTAACCGCCACCGGGCACGGTGCTGCGGCGTGAATAGCAACTTCGAGGCTGGACACGTCGTAGGCGGTGCGTACCTCGTCGGCAAGTTTCAACATGCGAACGAACATCGTCGGCACCAACTGTGAGTGCGTCACACCATGCTCGGCCACTAGTTGGAGGTAGCGCTCAGGATCAAATTTCTCCATGACGACGACTGTTGAACCGCAGGCCAACACGGCCATGCAAAAACGCAGAGGTGCGGCGTGGTACAGGGGCGCAGGAGACAGGTACACCTTCTGGTTGTTCATCCCAAAGAGAAGGTTCAGCAAACTTTCGACTCCGCTGCCGTACTCATCAAGCGACGTCGGTACGAACTCGGGAAGGACGCCCTTCGGCCTACCTGTAGTGCCCGACGAGTAGAGCATGTCCGTTCCTGCTACCCGATTCTCAAGAGGTGTTGCGTCGTGTGCTGCAACCGCATCCTCGTAGACCTCGTAGCCATCGATCACCCCATCCAACATCAGGAACAATTCGATGTCAGGCACCGATGACCTGATCTCTGCAGCTTGATCCGCCTTTACCAACGAGGTGATGAAAGCGCGCGCGCCACAGTCATTGATGATGTACGACAACTCATCAGCTGTGAGCCGCGATGAGGCAGCGGTATAGATCAAACCCGCATAGTTGCAGCCCCAGAGAATCTCGAGATACCGCGGGTGGTTCTCCATGCAGATAGCGATGTGATCACCCGGGTTGAGCCCGGCGTCGCGCAGCAGCCGGGAGAGTCGATTCGCCGCAGCGTCAAGCTCAGCAAAGGTCTGCACCTGGCCCGTATCCGCCATGATCACAGCTGGCTTGTCGGCGAGGGCGGGGAGATGTGCACCGGGATACATGCCCGAAAAGGTAGCCGTTGCACCCCACCTGGTGGTCAACTGGTCACATGATCGATCGCGACATCAAACAGTGTCTCGGGCAGATGATGAAGGGCGTGGAGGTCGTCGCTGCCCGTCATGACGGCATCACTCGGGCGTACACAAGCCACTGGGTCAGTCAGGTCTCGTTTGCCGAACCGATCGTGATGGCATCGGTCTCGCCGCGACACGACACCTACCCCTTGATGATCGCCACGGGGGAATTCTCCGTCAGCATTCTTGCTGGCGACCAGGTTGCCGAAGGTCAGTACTTCTCGTATCCGGGTCGCAAATTCCATCGGATCGCCGCCGAATACCTCACCGACTGGCCCGATGACCCGGCGGCGCCGCCGGTCGTTGTGAACTCGATCGCATGGCTGCGCTGTCGTATCCGCGAGGAGATGCCGATGCAGGATCATCAGCTCGTCTTTGCCGATGTCATCGCGGTGGAAGCGGTTCGGCTGAAGGAACCACCGCTGCTGTATTCGAGTCGGCTCGGATGGCGGATTGCCGGGGATCGAGCTCGCGAGCCGGGTACCAGCATCCGCGACGCCCTACTCGAACGGGTGCGTGATGCCGGATACGACACCGATAACCGCGGCGCATCCATCAGCGACGACGAGTCGCCCAGATGACCGGCGACGCGCACCCAGTGGCGCACGTCGCCAAGCAGTGCCCACCATCTCGTTAGGGAAGGGTGGTTGCCACGTCGATATCGAATTCCGCCGCTTCAACGGTCTCGGGGGTGCTGGCCACACCCCGGCAATGCTCATTGAGGTATGCCGCGATTCGTTCGGGTGGCTCAAGATCGGGCGCACGAACCTCGGCATCAGGTCCGGGCTCCGGAGAATCCGAACCCGCGCTCGTTGCCTCCGCTGCGTCGGGGTCTGCGGTAATCGTTGAGTCGGCTGATGAAGCAATCGGGGACGACGTAACCGTCGTGGTCGGCACCAGAACCCAATCCGCGGGGTTCTCGCCGGCAGCCATCGCATCGGCAACGATTCTGAGGTTGACCGCGAGTTCGGCAGGGGCGACGTCGGCTACCGCCCGGTAGACGGTGATGACGCGCTCGGGTGTGAGGCTCTCATCGTCTAGGTTCAACAGGTCCGTGCACCACGGTGTGGCGATCGCGTCGGGGGAGCGCGCCGGGTCGGTGGCAGTGACCTCGGGCACCAGAACCACTGTCGATAAGGTCTCGGGTTCGTCAGGGCCCCCCCACGGGCCACAGCCACTGAGAGAGGCTCCCATGATCGCAACAATCGGCAGCGCTCTCACCACAGGCCAGCGGAGCCGCTGACGCGCCACCTCACAGCCCAGCATCAAGCCCGACCGCGAGCAGGAGCGCGGCAACGGCGCTGAGTGACGCCACCGCCCCGCCAACGGCTCGGCCGAGGCGTCGCGTCGCGGTCTGATGCACCGCGGCAGCGGCACCACTAGCCACCGCCAGAAGCACCTTCGCAAAGAGCGCAACCTGATATCCGGTATCGGTCGCGCCCAGGTCGACAGATCCAAGCGACCACATTCCAGTCACCACCAGCGCTGCATACGCCGGCCATGCCACGCGCCCAAACGATCGGGCCAGAACAGCGACAGCGTCGGGGTGAGAGCGGCGTAGGGATGGCACAGCTCCACCGACAACGAACTGTCCACCGACCCAGATAGTGGCAGCGAGGACATGAAGGAACATCCGCAGCGTGTCGGTTGACCAACTCATGACACCGTGCCTCCGCACCACTGAGCCGCATCGGCCATTATCGCTCCAGCCCCTCGAGCACGACCGACGCCGGAAGCGCCCGATCATCCATCTTTGGTCGCGACAACAAATCGCCGCCGACCATCACTATCACGGCGGTCTCGATCGCAGTTTGCAGGTCGCGGATATTACGCGGAGGCGGAAAATACTCGTCTTCGGTTGTGACGTTCACCGTGGTCACACCCGCCGACGGTCCGAGACGTGTCACGACCTGCTCGACCAGTTCTTCAGGAGCCGATGCCCCCGCCGTCACCCCCACCACGCCCGCCAGGTCGTTGGGGAGTTCGTCGGCCGAGTTGACCCTGACCACACGCGCACAACCCGACTCCCGCGCGAGCCGTTCAAGGGCGGTCGTATTGGATGAATTTGCCGAACCGATTACCACGACGGCGTCACAGCGTGGCGCCATCTCCAATAGCGAACTCTGCCGATTCGTCGTCGCGAAGCACAGGTCGCTCCGACCCGGGGTCCACACGTCGGGGAAACGTTCATGCACCCGATTAGCCACATCGGACCAGTCACGGTGCGACAACGTCGTCTGAGCGAGCAGGGCGACCGGTTCGGAGATGTCCCCGAGAGCATCGACATCGGCAACGGTCTCGACCCGGCTGATCGCATGTGGAGCGACGGCCATGGTGCCGACGGCTTCCTCGTGACCCTCATGTCCCACGTAGACGACTCGATAGCCCTTTCCGGCACGCACCTTGACCTCGTGGTGCACCTTCGTCACAAGCGGGCACACCGAGTCGACAACAAAGCTGCCCCGACGTCGCGCCGTCGCCACAACCTCTGGCGCAGATCCATGCGCGGAGAGCATGATCGCCGACCCTTCGGGAACCTCGTCGATCGAGTCGACAAAGATCACGCCCCGGTCACGAAAGCGATCGACCACCACCTGGTTGTGCACAATCTCGTGATAGCAGTACACCGGCGGGTCGAAGCAGCGCACCATCCATGCGAGAGCCTTGATCGCCATCTCCACACCAGCACAGAAGCCGCGCGGTTCTGCGAGCAGGACCCCATCGACCGTCATCGGTGTCAACACTACCCACAGCAGCGCACAGGTAGCCTGACGCTCCATGGCGAATGTCGGCACCGCATCGGCGGTTGGTCCTCGAGTGATCGCCGTCGCCGAAGGGTCACCAGCAGACCGCGCCGGACTTCAACCCGGCGACGAGATCCAGCGGGTCAACGGTCGTGTGCCCCGTGACATCATCGAGTGGCAATGGGCGATCGACGAGGAATTAGTGGAACTCTCGGTCACTCGTCAAGGAGTTGAGTTCGACGTCGACATCGAACGTCTCATGGGCGAGAACATCGGCATCGAGGTTCATTCCGCCGTGTTTGACCGGGTCAGAACCTGCGACAACCACTGTGACTTCTGCTTCATCCATCAGCTGCCCAAGGGCATGCGCCGCAGCCTGTACCTGAAAGACGACGACTACCGCTTGAGTTTCCTCTACGGAAACTTCACTACCTTGACCCGTTTCACCGAGGCAGACCTCGAACGGGTGATCACCGAACGCCTCTCGCCATTGCATGTGAGTATCCACGCAACCGATGCTTCAACACGCAGCGCAATGTTGAAGAACCGTCGCGGCGCAATGAGCCTGCGTTGGCTTTCCGAGCTGCTGCATCACGGCATTGAGGTTCGCGGCCAACTGGTGGTCTGTCCCGAGGTTAACGATGGCGACGTTCTTGACCGCACCATGGCTGGCATCGTCGATCGGTTCCATCAACTCGCATCGGTGGCCGTCGTTCCCCTCGGCGTCTCACGCTTTAACCCCTCTACGGCGATGCGCCCCCACAGCCGCGATGAAGCTTGCCAGGTCATCGACACCATCGAGCGCTGGCAACACGTGTGTCGTGACCTCTTCGGACGTTCCATGTTCTTCGCGGCCGACGAGTACTACGTCATGGCCGAGCGGGACATGCCGCCTCTTGATGCCTACGAGGGATGCCCGATGCATGAAGACGGCATCGGCATGGCACGTACCTTCGAGGCCGAATTCAACGGCGTTGTCGACACGGCGACTGGAACCCGACGGGGGTTCTTTGCCGCAGTCGACCTACCGACAAACCCGGCGGCCTACACCGGACTGCGGTCACAACCCGTCACGCTCGGGCCCTCACGCCGGAACGACCGTCGGGGACCGATTCACATCCTCACGGGCGAACTCGGCGCTCGGGTCATTACGCCCCTCGTCCGCAGCCTTGATCGTTCGGATATCACCATCCATGCCGTCGAGAATCTGCACTTCGGGGGCAACACGGGCGTCACCGGCCTCATGTGTGCCTCCGATATCGCCCGAGTACTGACCGGGATTGACGCTGACGCCCGCATACTGCTGCCCGACGTGTGCCTCTCCGACGACGGTCGGTTCCTCGATGGCCCCCACCTCGACGAGTTGCCACGGCAGGTCGAGGTGGTCGCCACCGATGGGGCAGCGTTGCGCGCAGCACTCGAGGAGCAACCATGACATCAGAGACGACTCACGACGGAACACCGCTGGTCGTTGTTGTCGGACGGCCGAATGTTGGCAAGTCCACGCTCTTCAACCGCATCATCGGGGAGCAAGCGGCGATCGTCGAGGACCGGCCGGGGATCACCCGAGACCGGAAGGAACTGCCTGCGGAATGGCTCGGGCACCGATTCCGCGTGATGGATACAGGCGGGTGGATGCCCTCCGGCGACGACCTCGACGAGAAGGTGTCACGCCAGGTAGAGAATGCTGTGGCGGCCGCGGACCTCGTGCTGTTCATCGTCGATGCGGCCGTCGGGTCTCTCGCGGACGACGACGCTGTTGCCCGGTGGCTTCGACGCGCTGGAGTACCCGTACTTGTCGTCGCCAACAAGGCCGATAACGACCAACGCGAACGCGAACTCTGGGAGTTCTCCGGGCTTGGCCTCGGCGATGCCCTTCCCGTCAGCGCACTCCATGGCCGTCGCGCCGGCGATCTGCTCGATGTTGTTGTGGAGCGTCTCGGCACAACGCCGGCACCGATCGACATCGACGATGAGGTCGAGGACACGGATATCACCGAGCAGCATCCTGAGGCTCCGCGGGTCGCCATTGTGGGCCGTCCCAACGTTGGCAAATCCACATTGTTCAACCGGCTTGTCGGTGACGAACGATCCGTCGTGCACGACATGTCCGGGACGACCCGGGACTCGATCGACACACTGGTGGAAACCCCGGATGGACCGATCGTTTTCGTTGACACCGCCGGAATGCGTCGCCGGTCCCGCATCGATGACTCTGCGGAGTACTACTCCGCGGTCAGAGCCCTGCGCTCAATCGACGATGCCGATATCGCCATCTTGGTCGTTGACGCCACCGAGGGTGTGACAGGTCAAGATCAACGTCTGGCCGAGAGAATCGAAGCGTCGGGATGCCCCATTGTGGTGCTGTTGAACAAATGGGAGGTCGCCGGCGACGCCGAGCGACGCGAACAGATTCGCGCCGAGGTGAGCCGACGACTTGCCTTCATCGGAGAAGCGCCGGTGCTCCAGGTCTCCGCATTGACCGGCAAGGGCGTGCACCGTCTGCATCCATTCCTCACCGAAGCGGTATCGCAGTACCACCGGCGGGTGTCGACCACCGATGTCAACAAGGTGATCGCAGCTGCTCAACAGGCACAGCCGGCGGGTGGGGGAGCGAAGGTACTGTTTGCCGTGCAGGGCGCAACCGATCCACCGACGTTCACCCTATTTGCCAACCGGGAACTGCCGCAGCACCACCTGCGTTACCTCGAGCGCTGCCTTCGCACCGAGTTCGGTCTCGGTGCGACACCGATCAAAGTCCGCGTCAGGGTCAAGCGGAGGTGACGCGCTGTGCCATGGTGTGAACCCTGTGGTCGTTACCTCACACCGTCGTCCACCACGGCCGATGGCACCTGCCCGACCTGTGGATCTGATGTCGAGGCCCAAGAGCGACGCATCAACGAGCACCTCGAGGAGGAGAGGGCGCCATGGCACTTCAAGCTGCTCATCGTCGCCCTGATCGCCTATCTCGGTTGGCGTATCGTTGATCTGTTCGTCTAAGCCTCAGAGGACGAGCGTTCCGACCTGTCATGCGTTAGCCTCTGCTTTCCACATACGGGCTGTGGCGCAGCTTGGTTAGCGCGCTTGTCTGGGGGACAAGAGGTCGGGAGTTCGAATCTCCCCAGCCCGACTACATCACCGCAAGTCAGAGGATGAAATATCCGAGTGAGGCTCCCTTAAGCCTCCACTTGGAGGATGACCTGGTGGCATTTGTGTTCCCGCCGAGCGCGGTGCTTCCAGCAGGAGCCCCTATTGAGGTAGCCCTGAGCTCCTAGATCTGCCCACCGCTCGATGTCGCTACTCGTCGTTGACGGCCGTCGCGGCACACTCAATCGGCTCGTGCGATGATGAAGAGATGTGGACAGACGATCGGGCCCTCTCCGAGATCTGGATCTGCATCGGTCATCCTGGCTTCAGCGGTGACGACAAGCAGCGACGTCACGATCTGCTCTCCAAGCGGTTTGGCCCCGATGGCTGGAGGTGGCGATTCGTCGTCCGTGGCCGATTAGTCGGTTTCGATGAGGCCATCGCAGAATACGAACAGGCCTACCGCGTCCACCTCGCCGAGCATCCTGAAGTAGTCACGTGGTTGACCTCCACTGCGGGGAATGTCTATGACCACAGTGTCGACAACATTTGGGAGGACGATTACGCCCAGCCCGGACCGGATGCCAACCACTATCAGGACATCTCGGTGCGCCGCGTGATTGCAGAAATGCAGGGCATCAAGGCCAGCGATCTAACGTCGTCTAACAAGCCATCGCTTGTCGAATTGACCGACCTCACAACGGGCGAGTTGCACCGGGTGCATCGTGCCCCCGGCTTCCACGGCGACTACCTCGTGCAGCTCCGGGACGCTCGATCACCCGGCTATCCGCTGAATCCAGCGCTGGTGCCTGTCCACGACCCGGCGCTCATCACGACACGACCCAACGCGATCGAGTGGTTCCATCGCGAGGGGTGCGGGCATCTCTCGGTCGAAGCCTTCTGGCAGACGGCGAAGGTGATTGAGGTCCGCTACGACCGGTTTCTTGCTCTCGGCGACATGCGTGACGATCCGCTGCGGGGCGTCTGATGGCGCGCGACAGTCGGCCACAGGAAATGCTCCAACTTGTCGGGCCGGCAAGCATCGATCGATACGTCGAGGAGGACATCGAGCTACCGGGTGGCGGAGCGCTGAACATGGCGTACCACTTGCGATCTGCGGGGCACCCAGTCACGTTGCTCTCACGGGTGGCCATTGACCACGCCACACCGTTCGATCGCTTCGTCGCCAGGCACGGCATCGCTGTCACGGAAGGGTGGCACATCGCTGGTGCCCCATGCTCGATCGATATTCGCATTGATGACGACCGGCAGCCGATGATGGGCGGCTTCGTCGAGGGTGTTCTCGGTGAGTTCCAGCTCAACCCGGCGGAGGTTCGTGCAGTTGAAGGCGGAACACCCACCCACTTCGTCCTTGTTGACGTCGTCGACGCGGCCTTACATGCCATCGCAGCCGGCCGAATAGCAGATGATTCGCGCGCTCGATGGACCGGCGACTTCTTGAGCCTGCGGCACATGACCGGCGAACGCTTTTCCGCCACTATGGCGCTCCTCGAACTCGGGATCGTTGGTTGGCCGGGAGATCCTGAAGATGCCGAGGTCACTGATCTGGTCACACGTGCGGCCGACCTTGGCCGAACGCTCATCGTCACATTCGGGTCCAAAGGCATTCTCCTTGTCGATGCACGTGGCACCGATCGGATCGACCAGTGGTTTGAGGTCGACGCACGTCCGGTTGCCGGCACGACTGTCGGGTGCGGCGACGCGTTTGCTGCTGCGGCACTGTCCACCTGGTTCCGTACCGGTGACCTCATCAAAGCTGTCGATGCTGGGCGCCGTCTGGGCGCTGCTGCAACGGATTGGGTCCGACCACTTCCGGATGCCGCCTACTCCGAGAGCGGCAGACCAGCCCCCTCCTAAAGGACTGACGAGCGAGCAGATCATCTCGTTCCTCATTTGACGGCGCAACCTCTGCAACGACTGCGTAGACCAACCGGCCAGGCTCGCTAGCGTGTCGACGTGCCCCTGCATCACCGAATCGGATGGCTCATGTTCGTCGTCTCCGCTGTGTTGTTCGGCGTGTCTGGGGCGCGATCTGGTGATACCACGATCGTCGCCGGCAGCGTGGTGTTCGGTGTTGCCTGTTTTGTCTTCCTCAGGCCCTGATGCCCTCCACCGAGCCGATCACCGCAGCAGCATCGATCGCCCAACCGGCGTCGTGACGTCGCAGTAGATACCCCATCACCACTGGCTCGCGTGCGTACATATTGACCTGTAACTCGACGGTGGTTGCATCTCCCCGGCAGCTGGTCACCACGATGTCTGGGCCAGCTAATAAGAAGCCGTACGAGCCGGTGATGATCATGGTGAATTGCTCGAGTGACACCTGAGACCGGAAGGCGTCGGTCGCGAGATCGTGTGCCGCAGCAAAGTCGCCACGTGACAGTGCAGCTATTTGCGCCTCCACAACTGCGGCAAGTTCGGCGGTCTGGTCGGCATCGCACACAGCACCATCTGCGTCATCATCAGCGTCTGGTGCCGGGGTGGGGGAGGTGGGGGTAACGGTGCTGGTGGGGGGGGATGCGGCGGGAGTGGTGCTGGTCGTGGGGGATGTGACCGGTTCGGGGGCAGGGCCAGACCCACAGCCCAAAGTGATTACGACGATGGCTGCCACCGCGCATCGCTGCATCGTGCACCGGGCCATAGGTGCACCGTAGGGGCCGACAACGCGCCATACCCCACGCAGCCGACCCGGCCTCTAGATTCGGTGGTTATGTGCGGACGATTCGTGGCCACCACACCGGTGGCGGAACTCGCATCGCTCCTGGGTGCGGTCTTCGACCCCGACAATCCGGTGCCGGGGCCGCGCTACAACATTGCGCCCTCGGCGCAGATCACCGTGATGGATCGTCGGCCGCGCTCGACGCTACGGCAGGCGCAATGGGGTCTGATTCCGACCTGGGCGCGCGATGCAGCAATTGGCACTCGCCTCAGCAATGCCAGAGCCGAGACGTTGTGGGAAAAACCTTCATTTCGTGACGCCGCCACGCGTCATAGGTGCGTCATTGCGATGGATGGCTTCTACGAGTGGGCTCCATCACGACCCGACGGGCCGCGTTCGAACGCGGGGCGTCCTCTCAAACGGCCGCACTTGTTCACCCGTCGCGATGGCGCAGTGCTGAGCGTTGCCGGAGTGTGCTCGCTCTGGCGAGACCCCGCGGACCCGGGGCACGAAATTCTGACGACGACCATTATCACCTGCGATGCAAATGCCGTGATGGCGCCTGTTCACCATCGCATGCCCGTCATCGTGGAACATGAGGACATTGACGAGTGGCTTGACGAGGGCACGCCGTTACTGCTGCGTCCAGCCGCAGATGGTGTCCTCACGGTGGCCGAAGTCAGCACGCGCGTGAATGACGCGCGCAACGAGGGCCCTGACTTGCTCACCGTCAGCGAACCGCCACCGCAACTGTTCTGACATCGACTCACACCGCACGCCGCACCAGATGGCGAAGAGCGGGCACGCCAGCAGCGTCAGTCGACGAGAGCTTGGTACACCAACTGTTTCAGTTCCGGACGGATTGGGTGGGTGCTCGACGGGAGCAACTGGGTCAAGAAGACCACGATCAGATCCTCCACCGGATCGATCCAGAACGCTGTGGAGGCGGCCCCTCCCCACGCCATCTCACCGACCGACGACGGCACACGGTTGGCGACCGGATCAACGACTATCGAGTATCCGAGCCCAAACCCGACGCCATCGAAGGACGTCTCCGCGAACAATGGCCGACCGACCTGTTCAAGATCTGCACCACCCGGCAGATGATTCGATCCCATGTAGTCCACCGTGTGTCGACCGAGCAGTCGAACTTCGCCACGGCAGCCGCCTCCGGCAACCATGCGGCAGAACTGCAGATAGTCCTGAGCCGTACCGAAGAGCCCGCCACCGCCGGACAACATCGTCGGGGCGGTGCTCTGCGAAAGCACATCAGGAGCCGCGACCGCGGTGAGATCAGCCGGATTGGGGATGTACAGCTGCGCGAGGCGTCCCCGACGCTCATCGTCGGTCACCGAAAACGCAGTATCGACCATGCCCAGAGGAGTGGTGATGCGGTCGCGCATCACCTCATCGAGCGGCTTACCTTCAACCACTTCAACGACGCGACCGAGCACGTCGGTCGACACGCCGTAATTCCATTCCGAACCGGGCTGGAACACCAACGGCAACTGTGCCCATCGGGCACAACACTCGGCGAGATCCGCACCGGCGGGCGACCCCCATTCAAAGCCAGCAGCGCGATACATCGCGTCAACCGGATGGGTGTTGTGAAAGCCATAGGTGAGCCCCGACATATGGGTGAGCAGATGCCAGATCCGGATGGGTTCAACCTGCGGTTCGGTCACCGGTCGCAGGTACGAACCCGAGCGGTACACCGCGGTGTCAGCGAATTCGCTGATGTAGTTCGACACCGGATCCTTCAGCCCGATCCGGCCCTCCTCATGGAGCATCATGGCCAGCACCGAGGTCAGCGGCTTCGTCATCGAATACAGGCGAACAATCGTGTCTGGGGTGAACTCGGTGCCCACCTCGCGATTGCGCCATCCACGACAGCGGTTGTACACGACATCGCCGTGACGAGCCACGAGCACCTGCCACCCCGGAAGGCGTCCATCGTCGATGTACCGGGTGAAGTGGGCGTCGATTCGTTCCAACCGCGCGGCGTCGAGGCCGACGTCTGCTGAATCGCGATCGATGGCGCCATCGTGACGAGGAACGGCGTTCATGATGAAACCTCACCGTGTCCGCGACGTGACAGTTCGTCACGGATGGCCACTGCCGCGCGGTCCAAGTCCTCTCGATCCACTGACGGAGCGGCGGCGGCAAAGGAGAGTTCGCCGATGTCAATCGTGGGCACAACGTGGATGTGCACGTGGGGGACCTCATAGCCGGCGATGATCACGCCGACCTTCTGGCAGCCGAACGCTGCTTCTTGGGCCCGACCAACATGCCGAGCAACCCGGAACAGGTGATCGCACAGGTCGTCGTCGAGGTCAACCCAGTGGTCAACCTCTGCACGCGGCACAACGAGTGCGTGTCCGTGGGCCATTGGGTTGATCGACAAGAACACGACACAGTGCTCATCACGCCAGAGGAACGTGCCGGGCAGTTCCCCATCGATGATTCGGGTGAAGATTGTGGGCATCCGCCCAGCGTAGGCTCACCCCGTGGCTGTCGACGACCCTGCTGCGGCACCGATGTGGACCCGCCAGTCCTTGTTGACCGTGCCCAACCTGGTGACCGCCTTACGCCTGTGCTGCCTACCGGTGTTCGTCTGGCTGCTCTTCGGACCCCAGGATCGTCAGGCGGCCGCGTGGCTGCTGGGGATACTCGGTGCCACCGACTGGGTTGATGGCTACCTTGCGCGCCGGTTGGACCAAACAAGTGAATTCGGCAAGGTGTTCGACCCGACCGTCGATCGGCTGCTTTTTGTCGTCGGCATCGTAAGTTTGATCATCGACGGATCGGTGCCGGTGTGGTTCGCCATCGCCGTGCTCGCCCGGGAAGTGGTCGTCGGCATCACAATGGTCGTGGCCACAGCAGTGTTCAACATGGAGCGCTTCGATGTCACCTGGTGGGGCAAGACCGCGACATTTCTGTTGATGTTCGCCTTCCCCGGCTTCTTGATGGCCGAGAGCAACATTGCAATCGCCGACGCCTTCGGCGTTGCGGCCTGGATCATGGGCCCGCCCGGATTGGTGCTGTCGTGGTACACCGCAGTGGCCTACATCCCACTCGTCCGCGATGGCATCCGGCGCGGCCGTGACACGAGTCAATCTGCACGCAGCCAGGCGTGACCCGCGGGCGAAGAGGGGCTACCGTGGGAAGCGTGAACGTGCCCGATGATCTCCGCTACTCAAACGACCATGAGTGGGTTCGCGTTGTCGACGACGGATGCTGGAGGGTGGGCATCACCGACTATGCCCAGGACTCGCTCGGCGATGTCGTATTCGTTGAGCCACCGGCACAGGGCAGCGCCGTAAACGCCGGCGATCCCTGCGGTGAAATCGAGAGCACCAAGTCGGTGTCGGAGGTGTACACACCGGTCGCCGGCACCGTGACCGCCGTGAACAGCGCCCTCGAGCACGACCCCTCGCTGCTGAACTCTGACCCCTACGGCGAGGGGTGGATCTACGAGATGCAACCAGATGCTGCAGCCAGCCTTGAATCGCTTCTCACCGCCGACGCCTACCGGGCCCTGATCGGTGAGTGACGCCGACACCGTGTCGTACGTGTTCTGCAATCAATGCGGCCACCGCAACCCACCGGGCAGCAATTTTTGCTCCAGCTGTGGATCCGCGCTTGATGTCCTTGACGATCGCACGATCACGCTGATCAGCGTCGACCCGCTTCAAGACGCTGCCGGGCCGAGCGACGATATTGCCGTTCCCGTCGGCGAACTCGCCCGCGGCGTTGGAGTGCTCATCGTGCGTTCCGGCGGGTTGGCGGGCCACCGTTTCGCCATGACGGGGGAGACAACGCGCATCGGACGGCACCCCGACTCCGAACTGGCCCTTGACGACATCACGGTCTCGCGCCGCCACGCCGAAATCGTGCGCCGCGACGACGGATACGAGATTCTCGACTCCGGATCGCTCAACGGCACCTACGTGAACCAGCAGCGCATCGAGGCTGCTGTGTTGCGCCATGGCGATGAAGTTCAGATCGGTAAGTTTCGACTCGTGTTCTTCGAGCGGTCCGATGCCTGAGGCGCAGACATCGCCGTATCTGTCAATTGGGGATGTCCTCGGAATCCTGCTCGAGGAGTTTCCCGACGTCACGATCTCCAAGATCCGCTTTCTGGAGAGCCAGGGGCTGATCTCGCCGGAACGCACCGCCTCTGGTTACCGAAAGTTCTACGAATCAGATGTCGATCTGCTGCGGGTGATCCTCAGCGAGCAACGCGAGAACTACCTGCCGTTGCGGGTCATCAAAGACCGACTCGACTCCGGTGAGATCGACCCGACCGGCGAGCACAGCCGACCACGAGGCATTCCCCGGCCCGATATCGACCCAGACGCATCTGGGCCAATGCCACGTCCAGAAGATGTGCCCATGAGCGCGCTGGACACCCACCCAGCTGCGGGAAATTCCGAGCGACCGCCTGCTCGGCCACCCTTGTCGCCACCGCGGCCGCGACAAGAGGCGGCGCCCGCGCAATTGCTCCCCGGCGTGCACCTTGATCGCAACGAGTTTTGCGCAATGACCGGCCTACGCGAGAACGAACTCGACAGTCTGGAGGAGTTCGGCATCATCCGTCCGATCCGCGGATCGGGTCGGCCGACATATGGCGACCTGCAGGTGCGGGTAGGGGTTGCCGCCCGCGACATGATCGCCGCTGGGTGCGAGGTACGGCATTTGCGGGCCTGGCGCACCTCGGCCGAACGCGAGATCTCCTTGTTCGAACAGTTGGCGGGGCCGCGACTCCGACATCGTGACCCTGGCGTGCGCGCCGAATCGGTTCGTCGAGCGGCTGAACTCGCCGGCCTCGGTGCCGCTCTGCGCAGCGCTCTCGTCGACGAGGGCATCGACGCTCTCGGCCACCACTGACGTCACCGCTCCGCACCGCGCGCGAGCATGAACTAGATTCGCCGACGTGCAGGCGATGGATCTCGTAGGTGTGCGGGTGGAAATCCCCGCGAACACGCCAATGATGCTCCTGCGCGAGCGCAACGGCAAGCACCGCATCCTTCCGATCTACATCGGGAATCCCGAGGCCGCCGCGATTCACGCCGCGATGGAGGGCATTGAACCGCCCCGGCCGATGACCCACGACCTTATGCGGACGGTGATTGATGAGCTTGGCGGCGTGTGGGAGAGCGTGAATATCACCGAGGTACGTGACCACACCTTCTTCGCTGAAATAGTCCTCACCACGAGCGACGGCCAAACGCTGCACATCTCAGCGCGACCCTCTGATGCGTGCGCACTCGCTATTCGGGCCAATGTCCCAATTTTCGCGGCCGATGACGTACTGGCCGATGCCGGCCGAACCGATGACGACGACACGAGCGAGGAAGGCACCGCCGAGATCATCGACGAGTTCCAGTCCTTCCTCGAGAACGTCAACCCCGAGGACTTCGCCCCCTGAGCGGGGGATTGACGACGCAGCAACCCACCCGTAGGCTCTCGGGGTCACAGCGGCGTAGTTTCGCCGTTGTCACCCGATGGGAGCAACCATGGATGTGAACTCGATCGATATCGACGCGGGCTACAGCGGTCGTCAAGCTGCGACGGTCGTCGGTATCTCCTACCGCCAGCTCGACTACTGGGCGCGTACCGACCTGATCCGTCCGTCGCTCACCGATGCGGCAGGTAGTGGGTCGCGTCGCCGGTACAGCTATCGCGATCTGTTGGAACTGCGCATGGTGAAGACTTTGCTCGACGCTGGCATCCGCCTCGAATCGGTGCGAACAGTGTTTGAGTATCTTCGCAACCATGTTGAGGGTGACATCACCTCGGCTCATATCGTGATCAGTGGGCAGTCCGTGGTGCTGGCCGATGGCGAGGAACTCATCGATGCTGTTCGATCGGGCCAGGGCGTGCTCAATGTGTTGTCACTCGCTGGCGTGAAGAACGACGTTGATACCCAATTGGTGCCACTCCGCGCTGACGACGGCGTCGCTGCGGCTGCGGTCTGACCGGGGCGTCACCGATGACGACCGCGACCGGCGATGAACTTCGCCTGTCGCCACTCGACGCGATGCACCGCGCGGCGGGCGCCAAAATGGCGCCCTTCGGTGGATGGGACATGCCGCTGGAGTACAGCGGAGCGGTTGCTGAGCACCAGGCCTGCCGCGACGACGCGGCGGCATTTGACGTGTCGCATCTGGGAACCGTTGCGCTACCTGCCGGGGACGACACTGTAGAACTCGTGCGGTCGACCCTGACCAACGACATCACCCGCATCGCACCCGGGCGCGCGCAGTACACACACCTCCTCGATGAGCATGGGGGTGTCGTCGACGACATCATCATCTGGTGGCTGCCGTCCGGCGAGATGCATGTCATGCCAAATGCGTCCAACACCTCACGGGTCATCGAGGTCATCGGCGGTATCGACATCACCGAGTCGCGTGCCGTGATTGCGGTACAGGGACCGGCTGCGAAAGATCGCCTTGGGGCGCGATGGCCCGCCATCGCCGAGGTTGGTCGTTTCCGTGTGCACGCCTGTGATCTAGATGGCACCGAATGCCATGTGGCCGGCACCGGCTATACGGGTGGACCCGGTGTGGAAATCGCGGTGCCTGCCGAGGCTGCGCCGGCGATATGGGAATCGATACTTGACTGTGGCGTCACTCCGGCTGGTCTTGCCGCGCGCGACACACTGCGACTCGAGGCGGGCCTCCCGCTGCATGGCAACGAGATCGGGCCAGACATCACGCCGCTGCAAGCCGGCCTCGGGTGGGTCGTGGCCATGGACACACCCTTCATCGGTCGTGAGGCGATTATTGCTGAGTCGACGGATGGACCGCATCGGGTCCTACGTGGTCTGGACACCGCCCAACGCCGTCCGATTCGGCACGGCTACGAGATTCTGCACAATGGCGTGGTCATCGCCCAGGTGGCATCGGGAAATTACGTGACCAGCCTGGGCCGCGCGGTCGGCATGGCCTTACTTCCTGTCGTGCTCCCAATAGGCGCCACCGTCGACGTGCGGGTGCGTGGCACCGACGTTCCTGCAACCGTGGTGGACTTGCCCTTCACCACGTGAGCAGCACTGGCGCTCACACGACGGCGCCGCATCACCGGCAGTGACACAGGCGGCGATGATGGGGCTACTTCGTTGCGGCGGTCGTCTTCGCCGCGGTCTTCTTTGCCGCTGACTTCTTCGCAACAACTTTCTTCGCTGTGCTCTTCCTGGCTGCGCTCTTCTTGGCTGTGCTCGTCTTCGACGCGGTCGTCTTTGCTGTGGTCTTCTTCGCCACGGTCGTCGTGGTCGCGGGGGCGGTCGCCGTGCTGGCAGCCGTCGATGCCCCACTCGATGCCGGACGGCTACCGAACATGCCTGCCGCCCCCTGGGCCATCATCAGTAACGGCCCAAGGCCGTCGGCAAGACCTCCAAGCCGCGAGGCCAACGTACGTAGCTGAGGGCCGAGGTCCTCGGGCGCATCGGCCAACACCTCTTCGAGCACCCCAACCAACTGATTGATCAGCGGGGCGGCGCGCCGGAGGGGGGTCTCGATCTCATCGAGCAGATCGACGACACGACGTCCAACGTCGCGCGCCCGTTGCAATTCAGCACACAGTTCTTCCATATGACGCTTGGCATCGGCACGTCGTGTGGCCGCATCGGAGGCCAATTTGGCGCCAGCGGACACCGGCCCCGCCAGTCGATTGATGAGTTCGGTAAGAAGTTCTCCGGTGCGGTCACGCTCGGCCATGGCCGCAACCTACTGCGCGTTCATTGCTGCGTACACCTCGAGCGGTTCACAGGTGCAGACCAGATTGCGATCGCCCGACGCCGCATCGATGCGCGAGACCGGAGGGAAATACTTGTCGACGCGCGCGGACACGCTGGGGTAGGCACCGAGATCACGGGGATAGGGACGATCCCAATCGCCGATCAGATCCTCCGCTGTATGAGGGGCCATACGCAGCGGCGAGGTGTCCAGCGGCCACTCACCGCGGGCGACTCTGTCGATTTCGGCACGAATCGACAACATCGCATCGCAGAAGCGGTCGATCTCGGCCAGGTCTTCGCTTTCGGTTGGTTCCACCATCAAGGTGCCGGCCACCGGGAACGACATCGTGGGAGCATGTAGTCCGTGGTCCATGAGGCGCTTGGCCACATCATCCACCGTCACCCCAGTGCTCTTCGTGATCGCGCGCAGATCGAGAATGCATTCGTGCGCGACGCGGCCTGAGCGCCCCGTGTAGAGAATTGGGTAGGCATCACCCAGTCGCGTGGCGACATAATTTGCGGCACAGATGGCCACCTCTGTCGCCCGGCGTAGGCCATCTGGCCCCATGAGGTGGAGGTACACCCATGGAATCGGCAAGATGCCTGCCGATCCGAATGGGGCGGCCGATACCGGCCCAACCGGTGCGTCGTCGTCGAGTGGGTGCCCCGGGAGAAATGGCGCGAGGTGTGCAGCAACTGCCACCGGCCCCACTCCCGGCCCGCCACCGCCATGTGGAATACAGAACGTCTTGTGCAAATTCAGATGACTCACGTCGGCGCCAAATGCTCCGGGGCGCGCGACGCCCACGAGGGCGTTCAGGTTCGCGCCGTCAACGTAGACCTGGCCTCCTGCAGCGTGGACGATGTCGCAGAGTTCCCCGATTCCCGCCTCGAATACACCATGTGTCGACGGGTACGTCACCATGGCCGCGGCCACCCGGTCACCGTGGGTGTCGATAGCGGCCGAAAGATCTACGAGATCGACATCGCCGTTGTCGTCACAGGACACCACGTGCACCCGCATGCCAGCCATTACGGCACTCGCCGCATTAGTGCCATGAGCGCTGGAGGGAATCAGACACACATCGCGCTGCGTATCGCCCTGGCTTCGGTGATAGGCGCGGATTGCCAACAGGCCGGCGAATTCGCCCTGACTGCCGGCATTTGGCTGCAGGCTGACCGCCGCGTACCCCGTGATGTCGGCGAGCATGGCCTCGAGGTCCGCGATCATGCGCTGGTAGCCCTGCAGGCGGTCGATGGGGGAGAAGGGGTGCACCTCGGCGAAGGCCGGCCACGTGATGGGCTCCATCTCGGTGGTGGCATTCAACTTCATTGTGCATGAACCCAGCGGGATCATGGTTCGATCAAGAGCCAGGTCGCGATCGGCGCATCGGCGCAGGTAGCGCAGCATTGCGTGCTCGCTGCGGTAGGCCGTGAACGCGGCCTGTTGAAGAATTTCGTCATGACGTAATTGGTCATCGGTGGGCGAGAAACGCGACACATCCAGTGGCACCACTGCGGCCACTCCGATCGCCGCCAGCAACTGGGACACGACCGTGGCATCGGTGGTCTCATCAACTGTCATTGCCACGCTGGTGTCATCGACGCGCCGGATGTCGATATCGGCGGCAGCAGCAGCTGCCACCCACGCATCAGCATCAATCCCATTGACGCACACCGTGTCGATGAACGGGGAGTGGCGCACCGCATATCCGGCCGCGGCGAACGACTCGGCCAGAACTACCGCATGGCCATGCATCCGATCAACGATTGCTCGCAGACCCTCAATCCCATGCCACGAGGCATACAGCCCGGCGATATTGGCCAAGAGAACCTGCGCCGTGCAGATATTCGAGGTGGCACGTTCACGACGAATGTGCTGCTCACGTGTTTGCAACGCCAATCGCAGCGCGGGGCGTCCTGCGGCGTCGACGCTGACCCCGACCAGACGGCCCGGCAGCGACCGCGCATATTCCGAACGCACCGCAATAAACGCCGCATGGGGGCCGCCGAAACCCATGGGCACGCCGAATCGCTGCGCCGAACCAATAGCGATGTCGGCCCCCTGCGCACCTGCACTCCGCAGCCGCACCGCGGCGAGTGGATCCACGGCCATGATCACCACGCCACCGTTGGCGTGCATCGCGTCGATCAATGCCGAGTGATCCAACACTCCTCCAGTCGATGACGGACACGAGACCAGCACACCGAAACAACCATCGGCCTCGTCGAGACCACCGACGACGATCTCTACACCGACCGGTTCTGCTCGCGTTCGCAGCACGTTCACAATCTGAGGATGGGTGTCGTGGTGCACGAGGAACCGTTCACCCGGTGCCGACGCAACCCGGCGGGCAACGGTCATGGCCTCTGCTGCCGCCGTGGCTTCGTCCAGCAGCGACGCATTGGCCACCTCGAGGCCGGTCAACTCGCAGATCAACGTCTGGAAGTTCAACAGTGTCTCGAGGCGTCCCTGAGAGATCTCTGGTTGGTATGGGGTGTAGGCGGTATACCAAGCCGGATTCTCGAGCACATTGCGCCGGATGACCCCCGGCAGAATGCACGGGCTATACCCCATGCCGATCATCGACCGACGCGGGCGATTCAACGCCGCGAGTTCGGACAATTGTGCGAGAGCCGCTACCTCGCTCACCGCATGAGGCACGTTGAGTGGCTCCGAGCTCAAAATGGACGCTGGCACGGTCTCAGCGATCAGGTCGTCGAGCGAGGACGCCCCGATAGCGGACAGCATCCGATCGATCTCACGCGATCCGGGCGCAATATGACGATCGGTGAAGGTGTCGGCAGGGTGATCGAAATCAGGCACAGGGCTCTCCAGACGGCGTGGTCGGTTCCCCCGCTGTCATCTGACCTGAGAGTTTCACCGCCGTGGCGGCTTTCCCCGTCGGCGAGCCGAAGCTCTCTCCAGCGTCACCGCCCCCGACCGGTCCTGTGGCCTGAGAGATTCCGGGGAGGTTGCTCCTTCGGCGTCGGCGAACCGACTCTCCCGGACGGGTGTCTCGGTGATATGTCACCGCGAACGCTAGCCCAGGTTCACCCCAACGGAGGGACTCCTGTGGCCAACAAAATGAGGCGATCGACACCGAGCGAGGCCATGCGCTGTCGCTCCGGGTGATCGGGATCGATGAGGGCATCATCCCAATCGGCATAGACGGTACGCACAAAGCTGCGATCGCCTGCCGCCGCGGTTGCTGCATCGAGCAATTCCCGGCATCGCGGGTGGCTCCATCGAACGTTTACACCATCGGCGCGTTGTCCGGCCAATGTCGCCAACGCTGCGGAGTTCACACCGACGATCACCCGCGGGATGTGTCGGGGGCGGGGGAACGTTGGGAAGCGCTCTGCGGCATCGTCGGCGTGCCACATCGCGTCGGTCAGATCAAGAAGTTCACCAACACGGGCATGACGGTCAGCCATTGCATCAACAATTGGTGCAGCGACCATCTGCTGCTCCCATGCAAATGAACTACGCGGGGATGTGCCCGCCCCAACACCGAACCACATCGGTCGATCAGCGATGGCAGCCACACTCGCCGCCCCAACGACCGCAACACCGATGCTGCGGTTCCACACGTTGACCACGAGCGAACCGATCTCGATGGTCGATGTCGCCGCAGCCAAAGCGCCCATCCATGTAAAGGCCTCGAGTGCGTTATCTCCGTTCATCGAACGCCCGGCGAGATGGTCGACCACCCACACGGCGGAGTACCCGCCGGCCTCGGCGGCCAGCGTCGCATCGAGCAAGCGCGGCCACTCCACGGCGCCGGCGGTGAACTGGACGTCGAGGCGAATGCCGTCAGCAGAGGTCATCGCAGCGAGGATAGAACCCGGAGCCGGGTCATGCACCGGTAGGCGTGGCGTCGTCGGGGCCATACCCACCGACTGCATCACCAATGGCATCGGCGGCAACGTCGTCGGCGACTGCGGGCGTCGCCTCCACATCGGCGGCCACCTCGGCGGTGTTCTCGCCGTCGGTCGCGGTCGCCGCGGCCTCTGTGGTGTTGGCGACGCCAGCCTGGTCCGCGTCGGTGTCATCCGTTGCCGCTGGAGCAGCCTCAGCAGCCACCGAATCAACGGCCTCGGACTCAGTGGCAACCGACTCACCGTCGACCACGAACGGCTCGGTCACATGGCACGCATCCACGGCCTTCACGATCGTATACGGGTTGATTGCCGCGCCACCCTGTGGGTGAATCTCCAGATGGAGGTGCGGGGTGCCGCTATTGCCAGTGCTCCCGATGTAGCCAACCACCTGTCCGGCCCGCACTTCGGCACCCTCGACGATGCCCTCGGCCACATGTGTGAAGTGGGCGTAGAAAAAGTAGGTGCCGTCCTCGGTGGTCAGGCGAATGCCGTTGCCCGACAGCGAGCCGGGGCGGTCCTCGTACACCTTGGTGATCACGCCGTCGGTCACGGCGTACACCAGATTGCCCTCCGCAGCGATGATGTCGACGCCGAGGTGAAGGCGCCCACCAGAACGTGCGGCATGCCAGGTATCGCTGAACCCACAGCGGCCTTGCACCGGGAACACATCGATCGATGCAGCAGCGACTGGCGAGTCGGCTGGCACCGCTGCAGTTGCGAGACCGAGAATCTCAGCCGTCGCGGCGTCAATCACCCCGGTCACTCGCAGGTCGTTCGCGCGCTGCACATCCATCACTGCTGCAGCGGTTGCCGACCCGAACACACCATCAACACCACCACGCAAGCGCACGCCGGCATCAACGAGAGCCTGCTGAGCCGCGACAACGCGGGAGCCACGCTCGCCGTAGACCGCCCAGCCTTCGCGGCCGTCGACCACGGCCCCGTCAACTGCGGCATCCGCGTTGGCGACCGCAAGGGCATCAGCAGTGGCGTCGTCGACGATGCCATCAACGGCCAGACCACGCTGCTCCTGGAACGACCGCACCGCGTCCGCGGTCGCGGGCCCGAACACACCATCTGCGCCACCGCGCACCCGCACGCCGAGGTCGAGCAGACGCTGCTGCAGCGTCGCAACCGCCTCACCCAGTGCACCCGGACGGAGACCGACCAGCTGGGTGTAGGGATGCGACGCCGCAGCGGCGACCGGGGTGGACTGCGCGGACCGCAGTGCCGACAGAGTGGCTTCGTCGACGCGACCAGAGACGTCGAGACCAGCCGAGGCTTGGAACTGTGACAGCGCATCACGAGTGGCTGCACCGAAGAGACCATCCGCGCCGCCGTGCACGTCGACACCGGCGGCAATCAAAAGCTCTTGTACCTGCGCCACCGCGTCGCCCCAGTCGCCGTAGGCGAGACCGAGCAGTTCAGCATCACCAGGCATCGCCTCGACCGCCGCATCAGCCTCCGCGACCGCTGCGTCTTCGGTCACGGCACCGTCGGCCGACGGTGCCGATGAGGCACCGCCGAGAAGGCGAGCCGCGGTCGTGGCGTCCACCACGCCACTGGCCTCCAGCCCGGACGAGGTCTGCCATTCGCGCAGCGCCGCCGCCGTACCGGGACCGAAGATGCCATCGGCACCACCGCGCGGGGTGATCCCCGCCGCGATGAGGGCCTCCTGGAGAGCTTTCACTGCCTCGCCGCGAGCACCTTCCGCCAGACCGGCGATAGGCGACTCAATCAGACCAAGTGCGATCAAGGTGTCGTCAGCAACAACATCGGACACCGCGAGCCCAGCGGAGGACTGGAACATTTGCAGCGCCTCGAGAGTCTTCGGGCCAAACACGCCGTCGGCTCCACCTACGACGTCAACGCCATTCGCGATCAGTGCACGCTGCAACTCGGCAACGGCGTCACCACGGGCGCCAAGCGACAAGCCCTGGATCGATGCTGCCGAGTTAACAACGGGGGAGGGAAGCGGCAGCACACCGCTCACAGCGGTGGCGCCGAGGCCAAGGCCTAGGCCGAGCGCGATAACGCGGCGGCGGGGGAGTCGGGGTGTTGAGATCATGTCGTGTCTCCTGTCTGGGTGCAGGAGTTCCATCGACCGAAAGTGCGTCCGGCTGCAGAGATCGAGGCTCAGCCCGCCGCCAACATCCCCATGGGAGACATCGAGCATCCCCGGAAACCCAATAACCACGGGATCTGAGGGGGAGGGGTTCCAGTACAGCTCCTCCTCGCCCTGCTCTCATCAATTTGACATAACGGAGATTATGGGCGTTCTTGGTAAATGGGCGACGCCGGGATCATCCCGAATAGCTCTCGCACCGGCCCTGCCGACATCCACCACGGCCTCGACGTGAGTAACACAACGGTGTCATGACATGGTCGTCAACGCCGTCGCCCTGGAGCCACGCAACCGCCACGACGTGACTTCATCTGCCACGGCAACACGCTCGGGGTCTCACACACCAGCCATAGGATGAGGACCGGCGCACGGGGCACGCGAACACGACACTGTTGGCCAGATTTCGCTCGAGCAATCCGATCGTTGGCGCCACCGATAGCGCGGCTGGACCTCTACCCCCGGGCACAGAACTCAGGCGTCGGCGAATTTCGTCATGACGTTTTTCGGGGTGTGGGGGTAGGTGCAGAGAATTCTCGGTCACGAAGCGGCAATGCGGCCTCGAGTAGCCAGTCGACCATGCCGCGCAAATCTTTCGCGGTGTGACGGGCATTCCCATCGGCAAGATCGCGCTGAGTGTCATCGACGGCGCATGCCAAGACGTACAGATCGTCATGGAGTGCGTCGAGCTCGGTTCGGGCAATCACCAATTCGTCCTCGCTGAGTTCGAGTTCGCGCGCACGTTGCCGTGCTACCCAGTCCCACTGCCGACATCGTTGGGAACAGAATTGCTTCGGCCGACCTCTCCCCACCCGCTCAGGGAGCACACGTCGACACCACCGGCATCGATCGATTTTCGTCATGACGAAATAGTAGATGGCCGACTCGATTAGTCGACGGCAATCGTCTCCAACATCAAATCTGGCTCGTCGTTCTCGAGTCGCTGCAATCGATACCGACTTTCGAACAGCGCCACCAGATCACCGTCGCCGCGGCGCAGGATCCGGATGCCCCCCACTTCACGCAACCGTGCCGCGCTGGCATCATCGGTGTAGCGGATCGCCTCATACGGGGCAGGCAATACTTCTGATGGCGCATTGAACTCGATATCCAGGCGGTCAGCGAAGACGTCGAACTGCAACTGGCCCACCGCCGCCAGCACCGGGTTGGCATCTCCGGCCAATGGGTCACGCAACACCTGCACCACGCCCTCGGTATCGAGCTGATCGAGCCCACGGCGAAACTGCTTGTACTTGCCGGTGTCGAGAGGACGCGCTGTCGCAAAGACCTCCGGTGCGAATCGAGGGATCGGCGGAAATTCGACCGCGTCACCCACATACAAGGTGTCACCAATCTGCAAGTCGGTGGCGTTCACCAGGCCCACGACGTCTCCGGGGTGGGCACTATCGACCGTTGATCGTTCGGCACCAAAGACCTGCGATGCGTATTTGGTCGCGAACGGTTTCCCAGTGCGCGAGTTCGTGAGAACCATTCCGCGCTCGAACTCGCCAGAGCAGACCCGAACGAATGCAATCCGATCACGATGGGCGCGGTCCATGTTTGCCTGCACCTTGAACACGAACGCGGAGCACCCCGCATCAAGCGGGCGCGGCACACCCGCCGCGTCAGGGCGTGCCAGGGCCGGAGGTGCAAGGTCGGCCAGGGCATCAAGGACGTGACGCACACCAAAGTTCGTCAAGGCAGACCCCACAAACACCGGAGTTGATTCCCCGGCCAAAAAGCTCTCACTGTCGACCTCGGCCCCGACGGCGTCGAGAAGCCCACATTCATCCATGCTGCGCTCCCAGTCAGCGCCTTCTTCTTGAGCGGCACGGTCGGCCGGCACAATTTCTTCCGGAGCGATCTGCGCGCCGCGCACCGTGCGGGTAAACCGAGTGAAGTCGCCCCCCACCCTGTCGATGACGCCCTTAAATTCTCCCGAGCGCCCCACGGGCCATGTCGCCGGTGTCGGCCGAAGCCCGATCAGTGATTCGATCTCATCGAGCAACTCGAGCGGCTCGCGACCCGGACGGTCGTATTTGTTCAAGAAGGTGATCACCGGCAGGGAACGCTGGCGACAGACCTCGAAGAGTTTCAAGGTCTGGGGTTCGATGCCCTTCGCGGTATCGAGAACCATCACCACCGAATCGACCGCAGCGAGTACCCGGTAGGTGTCTTCGGAAAAGTCACGGTGCCCAGGGGTGTCCAGCAAATTGAACTGCAGACCGCGATATTCGAACGACAGTGCCGTCGAGGAGATGGAGATGCCACGCTTGCGCTCCATCTCCATCCAGTCACTCGTCGCGCCGCGCCGCCCCTCGCGAGCCTTCACCGCGCCCGCATCGTTTAGCGCTCCGGCGTAGAGAAGAAACTTCTCGGTCAGCGTGGTTTTGCCGGCATCGGGATGCGAGATGATGGCAAAGGTCCGACGACGCGCAGCATGTTCTGAGGGATCGGACACGCCCCGAAGGCTACCGAGCCCCATAATGGGCGCATGCTGCTCCCCGATCCCCCCGCGTGCGCGTTCGCATCCGATAACGCCGCCGGCGCACATCCCGACATCATCGAGGCGATCCAGCGCGCAAACCACGGCCATGCACTCGCCTACGGCGATGATGTTCACACCCGCGCATGCGAGCAGGCCTTCAACGATTTGTTCGGGCAACCGGTGACCACTCTGCTGGCATTGAACGGCACCGGCGCAAACGTCTTGGCCATGGGTGCCGCACTGCGTACGGCAGAGGCCGTGCTGTGTTCAGAATGGTCGCATATCAATTTGGATGAAACAGGAGCACCCGAACGCATCCTCGGCACGAAACTGCTCACCGCACCGGCACCTGATGGTCGCCTCTCCCCCGATGCCATCGATACCGCCGCAGGCGATATCGGGATCATGCATCATGCACAGCCCGGCCTCGTCTCCATTACCCAAGCCACCGAATGGGGAACGCTCTATTCCGATGATGACATCGCAGCCATCTGCGATCGCGCTCATGCGCACGGCATGCGCGTCCACCTCGACGGTGCACGTCTCGCCAATGCCGTCGCCGCTGCGGGGAAAGGACCCGACGGATTGCGTGACATGGTCGTGGCGACCGGTGTCGATGTCATCAGTTTTGGTGGCACCAAAAATGGTCTGCTCGGCGCCGAAGCGGTGGTTTTCATCAATCGTGACCTCGCCGACCGTGCGATCTACCTCCGCAAACAGGTCAACCAGTTGGCATCAAAGATGCGTTTCGTCGCGGCGCAATTCAGCACCTATTTGGAGGACGACCGTTGGCTCACATGGGCCGCTCACGCCAACGACATGGCGTCACGGTTGCATCACGATGCCCAACAGATCCTCGGCGACCATGCCGGACCTACACCGCAGGTGAATTCGATCTTCCCCACGCTGACGCCAGAGATTGCGACGCCGCTGCGCGATTGGTGTTTCTTCTGGGATTGGGATCGCAGCACCGATCGGTACCGCTGGATGACCGCATGGGATACGACCCCAGACGATGTCAGTCGATTCTGCGAGGGCCTCGCAGTTCTGGCTGGCTGAGCCCTCTTGGCGGGACCCCACCTCAGCGTCTACCATCTGTGATTGCTGCCACATCGGCCGGCACTGAACTCTGTTGGGGGGAACAACATGGATCTGGTGGATTTCATCACGCGGGAGCTGACCGATGATGCATGGATGGATGACGGTGCGTGCAAAGGCCTCACCCACCTCTTCTTCCCCACCGCCGCCGAGCGCCCACAGACTCGTGAACTGCGCGAACAAGCAGCACAACGCGTGTGCGAGGGGTGCATGGTGCGGGTGCAGTGCCGCGATTTCGCCCGCGACAATCACGAATACGGTTTCTGGGGTGGCGAAAGCGAACATGAGCGCCACGCCGCAGGGTTCCGCCTCATCGCACCCATTGGGGTCCGCGCGCGGCAGTCTGGCTGAGCAGATCAGTTCGTCCACCATCGCATCTGACGACGTGCACCTCACGTGAGCCCGCCCGTCGACCCGCCATTGCCTGATCACGCCCAGGTCTGCGTCGTTGGCAGCGCAAATCTTGACCTCGTTGCTGGTGTGGCCCGGCGACCAGGGCCCGGTGAAACACTTCTCGGGCATAGCTATGCAGAACATCCCGGCGGCAAGGGGCTCAACCAGGCCGTCGCCGCAGCTCGTCAGGGTGCATCAACAACATTTGTTGGCGCGGTTGGCGCCGACGCTGCCGGTGAACGCCTGACGGCAGTCCTGACCGAGGCGGGATGCGATGTCGACGCCGTGTTGGTTGTTGATACTCCAACCGGTCGCGCATTAATCGTCGTCGACGATGCCGGCGAGAATTCGATCGTCGTCATTCCCGGAGCCAACGACTATTGCCCCACCGCGCACACACCCCAGGGTGTGCTTCTCGTGCAACTCGAGGTGCCGATGGATGTGGTGGCGGCGTCGGTGCGTGCGGCCAAAAACGCCGGATGCACCGTTGTGCTGAATCCGGCACCAGCACGTGATGTCCCCACCGAGGTCCTGGCCGCGGTTGATGTGATCGTGCCCAACGAGCACGAGGTGGAATTACTGGGCGGCGTGGCGCGTCTGTTGGACGCTGGCGTCGGTGTCGTCGTCGTCACACGCGGTGCTGACGGTGCCGAGGTGCATCGACGCGATGCCGCACCGATTCAGATTGCGGCACCAGCGGTGACCGTCGTAGATACAACCGGTGCCGGTGACACATTGAGCGGCACCGTCGCCGCTGCGCTGGCGTCGGGCTACGATATTGACGACGCAGTCCGCCGAGGCGTGATTGCTGGGTCTCTCGCCACCACCATTGCCGGTGCCGTGCCGTCGATACCCACAGCGGCAGCAGTGAACGCCCTTACCCCCTGACGCGACGCGCCACCAGGCATTCCCAAGCATCGCGACGATGCCGCTCGAGGATCTCGGCACCAGCGGCCTCCAGTGCACGATCGACTCCGTGATCCGCATCGGCCAACATGCCAGTGGCCACGATCAGACCATTCGGACGAACGCAGTCCACCAGTTCGGCGGCCATCGGGCGAAGAACCTGTGCGGAGATATTGGCCACCACGACGTCGCGCGACGCCGCTGCCATCACTCCCCCGGTGCCACTCCCGGTGACCACCTGCACCCGATCGCTCACCGCGTTCAGTTGGAGATTGGCGTGCAGGGCCACGACTGCTGAGGGAGAAATCTCCGTGGCAATGACCCGTGCACCACGCAGCGCAGCTACGACGGACAGCACCCCACTGCCCGCGCCGATATCGGCCACCTCATCACCATCGACAACTGCATCGAACACTGCCGATGCCGCCATCATCGTCGTCGGGTGGTCGCCCAAGCCAAATGACACCCCGGGCTCGATGAGGACCACCGGACCAACGGCATCATCGGGTGGGGTGCACCAGGCTGGGCAGAGCACAAGGTCGCCGAGCACGACCGGTGCGGCAAATTCACGCCATGTCTCCGCGGGCGTTGCATCGATCGTCACGAGGCGGCTGTGTGCCCTTGGGTCGCATCCGTCCAACAGTTGGCTGAGGTCAACATGATGCAGAACAGTTCGCAACTCAACGGTTCCTGCGTCGACCGGTACCTCTTCCACTGCACCGGCGCCGAGGCCCCACAATCGATCGGCCACGATCTCGGCATCGGCAGCCGACACCGTGACGCGGAGCTGTTCGATATGAGCGGAGCGGTCGGGTTCACCCATCGAGGCGGCGCAATTCAGCGGCAAAACGGCGCCCGCGATCCACATAGGACTGCGCTGCCTGAGCAATCATCGTGGCATCGGCCCGATCGGGCTTGATCACCGCCGGCGAGCCGACGGCGAGAGCACCAGAGGGGATGTCGACGTCATAGAGCACGACCGAATTCGCCGCCACGATTGCGCCGGTGTGCACCACCGAACGATGCAGCACCATCGCAGCATTTCCGATCAGGCATCCATCGGAAATGGTGCATCCCTCAAGATGCACGATATGTCCGATCACACAATCATCGCCGACGATCGTGTGATCCATCGGGGTGGTGTGCAGCACACAGTTGTCCTGAATGCTGGTGCGAGCACCGATCACGATGCGCCCATCGTCGCCGCGCAACACAGCGCCCGGCCAAATCGAAGACTCCGCGCCAATGGTCACGTCGCCAATGATGACGGCATCGGGATGCACATAGGCCGAGGGATCGATGGAGGGGGTCGCGTCGCCGAGTGCGTAGATGGGCATTGGCACACCGTAGCCCTGGCCCAACACACCCGCGCCGGATTCGAGCCATTCCGTGGGTGTTCGCACCCGCCACCCGCTACCGTTTCGACCCATGTCCCGACGGATCGACATCGAGATCACCAGCGCCCGCGATGACGGCGGTTGGACCTGGCGTGCCGCAGGAGCCAAAAACCCCCGCGGCGTGGTCGCTGCTGGCACCCTTCCCGGCGATATTGCTGTTGGTTCGGTGCTGAAAGTTGAAGTTGAGCAGGGCTTGGACAGCATCGAGATCGTGCAGGTGCTGTCCGGCCGTGAACGCCGTGACCGCGATGACCGCCTCGAGATCCTTGGCCACGACGAAGAGTTCGTCCCGGTCATCGAGACTCGTGCCCGGCGCGAACGCGGCGAACGTCGCGACGGCGACCGGCGCCGTCGTCGGCGCGATGACGGTGAGGGCCGTAAGGATGGCGATCGGCGGCGCAACGACGGTGACCGCCGTCGAGATGGGGCGACCGGCGGGCGCGATGACGACGGGCGTCGTGGCCGCCGTGACGGCGATGGTGGCAACGACCGCCGCCAAGGTCGTGGCCGCGGAGGGCCTCGTTTCACCCCGCCACCGGAGATGCCGCAGCGTCCAAAGCCGAAGCGGCTTCGACCCGGACGCCAGCATCGCACGGCGGTATTGGCTGACCTTCCCGCCGAGCAGCAGCCAATTGCCGAGCTTGCGCTCAAAGGTATGGCCGCAGTTCGCAGCCGACTCGCAGAGGAAAACACACGTCTGGCTGCAGAGGGCCGGGCCGTCATGCCCGAAGACACGGTGATGCGATTGGCTGAGAACCTACTCCCCCGCCTTCGCGTCGCGGAATGGCGTGACCGTGCCGACGCCGCACTCGCCACCGCTGATCAGGTGGATATGCGCGACCTGCGCTCGGTCCTCACCGCTGCAGGTGATCCGAGCATTGCCCGCGACTCATCGACATCAGCCATCGTTGAGCAACTACGAGAGGCGCTAGCACGGCGTCAAGAGCAAGAGCTCCAACTGTGGTTCGCCGATGTTGATGCAGCACTTGCTATCGGCCGCGTGATCCGCGCGCTGCGCCTGTCCTCGCAGCCGCCGAAGGCAGGCGTCGTGTTTCCCGCCGACATCGCTACCCGCCTACTCGATTCAACCAATGCCACGCTGACTCCGATCGAGAGCCCCGACCGCTGGATTGCCGTGCTCGAAGCCGCAGCATTTTCTCCGATCCGGAAGATGGTGACACCGATGGGTGCCCCAACCACCGTCACCGACGAGTTACGCGCAACGGTCGAACGCATCGGACCGGCAATGCCCCAGATTGCCGCCATGTTCGGTGTGGAGGTGCCCGAGGGTGCACCCATGCCGCGCCCGCTGCGCACCGGGCCGCCACGCCGCGATGGCCAGGGAGGTGCCAGCGGTGGCACAGATCGCCGACGCAAGGGACGTCGTGGCGAGTCCACAGCGAAAACGACCAACGAGGCTGCCGCCAGCGACGCCACCGAAACCGCTCCATCGTCCGCGACCGGCGCGCGCGACGACGCATCCGTT